>VOFD01000743.1_pt1 | contig 224001 bp, 193 predicted proteins | sample 5384101 | NCBI WGS metagenome assembly VOFD01 (sample SAMN12384723, study PRJNA508395) | human gut metagenome | isolation source: healthy gut C | host: Homo sapiens | reverse complement strand
ACCAGAACTCTCCGACTGCATCTGGGGATTATTTGGAGAGAATGACCATCTGGCACATTTCGAACCGTTGTTCCTGCAACACTATACGCACGCCTATCACTTCCCCGGCGGACATACACCTACGGCGGAAGAAGTACGGGAGTATTATGCGCCGTTGGCGGAAAAATTATGTACTTTAACCAATCAATAAAATAAGAAAAATGTCCAAAGCAAAATTAAAAAAATACCTTCAAACACTATCCAAAGAACAAGTCATAGAAGTGATGTTTGAACTGTATGACGCACGTAAAGAAGCAAAGGACTATCTGGAGTTCTATCTCACTCCCGACAGCAATGCCGAATTGGAGAAATGCAAGAAAGCCATCCGGCAGGAATTTTTCTCTACCCGTGGTTTCTCGGAAAAGCCCTCATTCGCCAAATGCCGGAAAGTCATCTCTGATTTCCAAAAACTGAAAACTGAACCGACTTATGTCGCAGACCTAATGCTTTTCTACATCGAACAGGGGTGCGAATATACCGTGACTTTTGGCGACATGTGGGAGCAATATTACATTACTTTGGAAAACAACTTCGACAAAGCCATGAAGTTTATTTTCATGCATGGTTTATTGGCGCAATATTATGAACGGATAGAGAAATTGCTTGATAATGCCAGCAACTGTGGTTGGGGATTTTATGATATGCTTTCAGAAATCTATCACCAATACAGGTAACTAAAAAAGAAAACCATTCCCTGCTTAGATACACAAAGAATGGCTTTCCCAATTTCTACTCCATTGACTCCCGGATAATGCGCAAAGTTTCCTTTTTATATTCTTTACGATTGTACTTTTCTCCTCTGCACATCCAGCAGCTACACGGAGTTCCTGTGGTTTGATAAACCTTTGCCCATTTGTCCTTTGCCAGTTCGAACCAATGTGGATGATTGTCTATACTTCCATCCTCACGGATAACAGGAATTCCATAAGCTGCATAAAGAATCATGCGAGCCTTAAACACACGCGCCATTTGTTGGCGTCTCCAAAGTTTGTTTCTTTTGTCCATCGTCTCTTTGTATTAAAGTTAGGATGAACAATGATTTTACTTTTGTGAGACTTAATGTATCCATAGTTTTTCCTTTTTTTATTATTCTTAATTCATTGACTTGAAGGCTTAACCTCCTCAAAAAGTTTCCTCACATCCATCGAAAGAAAATCTTCCGCACTGATGCCACCATCACCTACAATAAATGCAGCTTGCGGATTAAAAAGTTTGCGGAATTTATCCAATCCTTCTGTCCGTTTCTCCGCATTGCTTTTCACCTCAATGGCGACCACCGAACCTTTCTTGCGCAAAACGAAATCGACTTCATCATCCCGTTCACGCCAATAGAACACTTCAAAACGATGCACGAAGGCTTGGCTTACCAAATAAGCTCCGATACCCGATTCAAAGATTCGTCCCCATGCCTTACGGTTGAGTATCGCCTGTTCAAAGGTCAACGGGCTATACACCATCTTCAAAGCATTGTTATATACCTGCAACTTGGGGATGCTGGCACGCCTTCTTGCCATATCCATGCTGAACTTCTGAAGCCCGCAAAGCAATCCGCTTTCATCCAACAGATTGATATAGCCTGCCAATGTCACTGTGTTCCCGGCATCTTGAAGCGAGCCTAAGATATTATGAAACAATCATTCTACAGCGAATAGATAATAACGATGACCATACTGATCCATGCCGTCTGCACTACGAGCGACAACACGTAACTTTCTACCAATATATTTCTGTTCTATTATCTCAACTGCTTTTCCAAAGTTATCAGGCAACCATAGGATGGCTTCATCAGGAAGCGAATCGTAATCCTCAGCCTTTTCCGCTCCTGGATTATCGAAAGCATGAAGATGGTTACAGCCTCCAACCATTCAAAAACAGATAATTCAGAACGAGACCCATCTCTAGCAAACTTATGATAGTTCCCGGGCAAATATCTTTCTATTACGAACCACTCGCCCACAGCCATATTATTCGTTGCTATCTCCTTGGCTCCATTCTTTTCAAGCGCTTTCTTCGCTTCTGGAGACATAATCTTCAACATACTTTTCGGTATGTCCGATAAGGAAGTCTTTTTTATGATTTCCGCATGAGCAAGATTCGGTTTCTTCATCTTCATTATTTTTCTTTCTTTTTAGATCTATTCTGTTTTGTTGTCACTAAAGCCAAAAGTCAAATGCCAGTAACTTTTATCGGTTCATCCGACATTTGGAGTGATAACCCTATATGACTGAATATCAGCGTATATGGAACATATACAATTTTGTATATTGTTGATAATCAATAAGACTGATATCTAAAAGCTATAATTCGCCCCTACAAATGGCTCAATTGTGTTTAAATGTGTAGAAGCGTAAGAACAAGCTAAAATACAGATTGTTACACATAGGGCGTATAGATTGTCAATATACCATTCGCAATACCCATCACTCCAAATTCCAGAAGACCCACTTTTATCTACCTGGCATCCATAACGACCTGGATGAATCTACGAGGCTCTTTCATGCGTTCTGTAATCAACTGATATTCTGCTCTTTTATACATACTATTACATTTTACTCAATGCGATGAAAACTTTTACTCACAGCAAAAGTAACAAATTTATTTGAGTAACAATCATGGATTTACAAGAAAAACAGAGAACTTCGCCTGGTGTAAGATTAATAATCTTGCAGCCTGAAGATTAATAATCTTACAGCAGATGAACCTATATGCGTGACTAATCCTAAATAATGCTGCAGGTTTTAGATAAGACAGTATTTTTATAACTTTCAATTCTTATCCGTTTTTACGGCTCACAACATATGTAACCCTCTTGATCATAAGCTTTTTGTTCATGATGAATTAAATCTATCAACTGTTGTAATTCGCACACATCCGACTTAATGTCTTTGAAACGGTAATACTGTTCATCATACCTTTTCCGGGAACCGGACTTCAGACGGGATTCTATATCATCCGGAATTAAATAGGAAGAACGCTCTTTGCCTAAATATTGCTGAAACTCAAAGAGAAATATATTTATTCCTGCCAAATCAAAGTCTCCGAAGTGAAGATAATGATTGGGAATGGAACACAGCCATTTTCTAAGATCGGTCGATTGTGGATATCTGGATACGAAAAGTACTTTATCAGAAAAGTCATGATTATGAAGGTATTTTTCAAAGAATGTCCGTTGCTTACGAATCATCCTGAAGTTTTCCATATTCTCCACACCCATCACTACTACATCTTCCGGTATTGCAAATTTCTTCCAGTCTGAGACAAAGAGGAAGCTTCCTTCCTGCGGATTTACCACAAATGGATTTTCGTCAAGAAAACACTCAATAGGTTCATAACTGTTTACAGGAAATCCCGGACAGGAACGGACCATGACGAGTTTGGAGTTTCCTGTCTCCGCAGCCATTGTGGCACGGGAATCTGAAGCATTTACTTCGAGAAGGCGATAACGCTCATCCTTATCTACAAGAAATCTTTTCAGAGCCTCAGCATCACGGGCACGATATGATTTTCTTGAGCCACGTGATACAACCAACAGCAGACCTTCTGCCAACAGCTCATCAAGCAACTTACTGTTCAGCCTCGACCCGGCAACCAGTTCACCGGCTAACAATGCTTGTATAGACGCACTTAGTGCCATATTATCCGATTAATTTATTCGTTTCAACAATTTCTCTACCCTTGTCCTTACTCCATGCTTACTTAACAGGTATGTATAGCGGTAGTCGTATGGATTATACGATGTAGGTGAACTGTTAATAAGATAGATATTGCGTGAATTGGCAAACTGCAGAATGCCTTTTATATTGGTAGGATGCAAGCGACCTATCTCATCCATCATGCAGTGTACGATAAAATCACCACTTTTTTTGGCAGCCTTTTTCTTAAACACATTGATGAGCATGATATTAACCATTGCTTTCACAAGAATATCCGTACCATCCGATCCTACATTATTAATACGTTCAACCCAGCCGGTGTCATTGTCGTTCTCTTTCACACGGAACTGTAAACGGAAAGCGTCCCCCAAAGATACAGTCGAACGATTCGGTTCGTTCTGCAACTGATGAGACAGGCTCTTCAGATAATCTACGACCTTACGGTTCACTTCATCCCGATTATTATTTGAGAAAAGGTTCAGTTCGCCGATAGAAAAAGCATTCTCTATCGCATAATCATGAATAGATATAAGCAGTTTCATGAGTTTGTCAGATGACTCATCTGCCCTGAGTTCAATACTCTTGATTACTCCTGCAAAATTCTTTTCTATAAAATCACGGTTTATATCCTGTATCACCCCATCCACATCCGACCTGCGTTTCATCAGTGAACCGATTTCCGCCGAGATACGTCCCAAGATATCTTTATAATGCTCGCTGGTACGTCTGCGGAATTCCTCGATTTTATTATTGTCCATAAAGTCCTGCAAATCCGCTGCAATCTCCAAATAGTCATTGTCTGTTACAGGCATTGTATTGAAATGGAAAGCATTTTGGGGCTTAAAGTTACGATTGAAACTGACAACTATGGATTTAAGCTTATCTATCGATTCACGCTTCTGATTGACCGTACCTCGAAGTTGACTTAAAAGTTGCTGACAATCCAACTCGGTCTTCTTCATCTTGTCATCAGAGAGGAAAGCATCAGGCACCAGATGCTCATTTTCTACCATCTGATGATAAAGCGTCAAGCCTTCTCTCCTATGCGTCAGTTCACCACGAACCTTTTTCCGGCGCTCTTCCATTTCTTTACATTTTTTCCCGATACGTGTCCGCCTGTCTTCATAACGCTGACGTATCATGGCGAGCCGCTGCTCTATAGTCTTAATTGCCTTTTTGATTTCCGGCTCCTTGGCAAAAAGATTTTGCTCTGTGTCGCGATATCTGATAACAATTGAACGTTCTTTATCAATCCTCATCAACAGAGCCTTTAAATCATTTAAAGCCCTGCGGTATTGCTCGAGCAGGTTCGTATCAACGCCCTTGCCTGCAAGTTCGGCTTTCTGCTGTTCATTGAGTTGTTGCTTCTGTACGGCGAATTCCTGATTACGTTCGGTCGCTACAGCATCTTGCGACTCCTTGAAAATACGCAATTCCTCATCAAGTGCTTTGGCTGCTTTATTAAACGATGAATCGAGCTCCTTAAGGTCCTTTTTATTTTTCAATTCATACTTATTGCGCGCCTCTTTCTCCGAATTCACATGCAGTACTGCCTCATTAAAGGAATGTTCACGAACGTCTTTTTCGCGGGCAATCTGCTCCTGTTCTTCCATCTCCAGCTTATGTCTACGATTTTGTAGGTTCTGCCGCTTGGCTGGCACCTGTTCTTCTTCCACCTTCAACGATGTCATTTCTGACGAAGCGGATTGACCTGTACAGCATATTTCTTGCCAAGTTTAGCTATCTCTTCCTGAAGAGTAACAGGCAATTGCGTAAGTTGACGGTTAATCTGCCGTACCTGCTCTTCCAGGTTATTCTTCTCCAATCTATATTCATCAGGCGTACGATGCACAGAGGCAATATTATCCAGGTTTAACTTTACGCCAAACATACCATTAGCCACATTGTCCAACTGAGGGTCAAGCCCTTGAGCATATAGAATCCTCTCTTCGTCAACGACTTTGCCTATCGTGTTCTCCCAACCTTCAGCGTTTTCACAAAGCCACTTGTAAAGAGAACCGTCTAAACGAGCCAATAAATCATGAATCTTTGCGATTTGTTCACGCATTTGTGTACGATCAGCGTCAAGACGTTCCTGCTCACGCTGAGAGGCTTGTTTTATCTCCGTTTCTTTCATCTCATACTCGGCAGTAATCCGGGCAATCTGACTTTTTACCGCTGTCTGTTGGACCGCATTCTCTTTTTCCGTAAAATTCAATTGTTGCAGTTCCTCATCTACTTGCTTTATTTCATTAGCCCGGGGATGCCAATGCCGGAGTTCCTTCAGCGCATTTTCAGTCCTGTTCTGTTCGGTCAACAACATTTGCAGACGTTCGTCAGAGTCGTGTCGCCAGCTGTTGAAAGTCTCCATAACCTGATTCCTGTTTCTGGTACGTTCTTCTTCCAAGCTCTTACGCTTTATCTGAAGTTCGGTCTGTTTCTGATAATATGCTTCTTTTTGCATGTTCCCAAACGCCTGACGTGCATTTTCCAGTTTACCTCTTGCAATGTTGTACTTTTCTTCTATCGATGCATAAGCTTTCAACAAATCATCCAATAGCGTCTGTTTATCAGCAGCCTCCTGTCTGATAGCAGACTCACGACCGGCAAGAGCGAGTTTGTCATCAATACCCTCGTCAGCGAAATACTTTCTTGCCTGTGCTATTTCCTTCAGTTTACCCTTTTGGGCACCAAGGTCCTGATTGAGTGCGTCTTTTTCTTTATCATATTCTGCCGTAAGTTCCTTTTCACGGTTATGCTCTTTCTCTATGTCCGCTTCAACTTCTGCGGCTTCTATCTCCAAAAGAGGTATATGCTTTTCACTATAAGCTACAGCATGATTGAGCATGTGCCATACGTCAGACAACTGCTGGTCGAGTGCTACAATTGTACGGCCCTGTTCAGCTATTTTCAATGCTTGCTGACGCACAGGGTAACTGCCATCACGTGTTTGGCGGAACCAACAGTCTATCTCGTCATACTCCCGCTCAAAATCTGTAACAAGTCGTCTGTAGGTCTGCAAATCAATCGGCAAATCCTCATCAGTCATGGATTGTATAATCGTATTCTTTACAAAGTCCGCATCAAGTTTGGTATTCAGAAAGACATTCTGAATGCTTCGTGGGATATTCTGATAATGCGAACTCTGTACCAATGCATAACGCGCATATTTATGGTCATGAGTGTTGCCGAAGATTATATCCTTGAACATCACACCGGACTCGATTCTTGCAGAAACAGCTACGTCTTTGTCTATACGTTCGCGAATCTTCACCCAGTCGCTCAATACCTGCTTGTCATCGTCTATCAGCCATTCACGCTGATAAGGTGCATCAATAAACCGCCATGAAGCGCGTCCCTGATATCTGCCGACAAGTATCGTATATGCGCCATTGTCTCGAATCACTTCATAAAGTATATAAGAGTTTGACTGACGGAAATAAAATTCATCAAACGATTTCTGCCCCTGTTGAATACCCAAATGCTGTTTATCCGCATTGTAGAAAAAAAGCAGAGCCCTCAATACCGTACTTTTACCGACACCCTGAGTCCCTGTGAAATGTACATTCCCGTCTACAGATATCTCTGCATACGGAATATTGGCACTATTGATAAAAATAATCTTATTCAGGTATTTCATCTTCATTTACAATTTGAATTATTTCAACCAATTCTTCGACATAGCGGAATGCCGAAGTAACCTTAAAGGTCTCATCAAGTTCGCTGATACACTCTGCAAAGCCCATGTTCTGCATTTCCTGAAGCAGCTTGTTTACTATTTCAACATTAGACCCCACACCGTATTTCTTGAACAAACGGTTTGCCTTTTCCTTCAGTTCGATATCCAGACTGATCTGTTCTGTCAAATGACTTTTGCGAAACTGATATCCTGCAGCAAATGACTGATTATAGCATTTCAGAAAATCCAGATAGTCAAGCCATTTTGAAAAGCTGTCCAATTTCTGCTCTATCGTCTGTTTACCCTCTCCTATTCTTGAAAAATAAAAGTAACCATTACCAGATTCCAGTTGCAGACCGATTTCCTTGAAGTATTCTGTATAATCTTCCAAATTCTCCTCGATATCCTCATACAGATGACGGACAGAGGTATCTGCACTGTCTACCGAAAGAAACTCTCCCCGGCTTAACCGCTCGTATATTCTTTGAGTATTATTTCGCATAAATTATAGGATATTCAATGTCTTGATAAATTGCATATTCGCCTGTTATCCGGCATTCATCAGGATGCAAGATAACCAGCTGACAGAAGAGGGTAGCATGTTCTTCTATGCTACGTTTTACTTTATAGTCATACTTCAGAATGAATTCAAACAGATTATAACTTGATGCTAAAAATGCATTCCAGACTTCGGCAGAATCCACCTCCTTCAGTTGCCGGATATGTTCTTGCAAGTCTTCCTCTACCAGAGGCCCGGCTTCCGTTCTGGCTGTTTTCTGTACCCCATTCCGTTCAGCAATTCGTCTCAGCAACTTTACTACCTGATCGTTTTCCCTTAGCATTTCTAAAGACAGGCGAATCTTATTGTATTGGCGGGATTCCATCCAAAGAGGATTTCTTTCTTCCAGAACTTTTACAAGGTTCGTGTCAGTCTTGATAAGCAACTGATCTTGCAGGTACTTCAACTTCCGTATCTTTTTGTAAAGTTGATTTTGCAGGTCTATCTGATTGATATAGGAAATAATCTGTCTGTCAATTTCCATTAGCGCATGATAGGCTTCTACAAAATCATGTTTCACATCGCTACAGGTCTTTGCCATGTGCGGATCATTGGCCATGATGAAAAAGGCGTGTTCATTATCCATCAGTTTTTCACATTCACGTATCATGGCACGAATGCTATGGCTCTTTTCATCCAGATTCTCCAGTTTCTTCTTTTTGATGACATAATTGGGTTCCTGCTTATAGGCATTGTCCATATTACGCTTCAAATCCACCACATTCTTCAGGGTCCTGAATCCGGTCTTCTTTAAAAGTTGCCGCACACTATCCTGATATCCGGCTTTGCGGTTGGGATTAGTCTCTTGCAAGAAATAACCGATATTCTCTTTCAGAGTATTGATGCATTCCTGTACGCTTAATACGCTAATTTCCTCATTGACATTCAGCACTTCCTCAAAGAAGTTCAGATAGTCGCTCTCAATCTCAACCGCATTTCCGGATTCCACCAGCACACCATAATCAACCAGTTTTCTCAATCTTTGTTCATTTCCTCCGACAAGGTCAATGGCAAGCCCCGACGGAAACTTCATAAGCTTCCGCTTCTCAAACATCTCGCTTAGCAATCTTTGCTCACGTGAGAGCGTTTTCGTCAGTTCTTCTATACTTCTGAAATGCGTCAGGACATCCATATATTCAAAACTCTGTGATTGGCACTACATCTATCCTATAACCATCTTTCTCAATTGTGCGCTTATCATTATAAGTCACAATAACAAGATTATCACACTTTAATTCTCCGGCACATTCAACAATGCTGTCCTTTTCCCGCTTCTCCGTTTTAGGACTGCTCATATCATAACATACCTGGACAAGGCGTAATATGCGTGGTCCTTCACGAAGGACAAAATCAACTTCTTTATCATTCCGTGAACGATAATAAAACATGGTCTTTTCAACATCATAGCCCCGGCGTATAAGTTCTATGAAAACTTGATTTTCAAGCAGTCGCCCTAAATTGTCACTCAAGGAAAATGCCTTTGATGCCACAAAACCGTTGTCAACGACATATACTTTCCTTGGGGCTTTTTTCATCAGCTTAAGCTTATTGTTGTAGCGTGACAAATAATAGAAAAGGTATGGTTCATGGAGATAATCCATATATTTTTTAGTCGTATTGACACTGGAGAAGTCAAGTTCCGATGTCAATTCATTAGCACTAACAGGATTACAGAAGTTCGAGACAAGATACATGGCCAAGTTATTCAGATCTGTCACATTCCGGACATTATGACGCTTAGCCACATCTTTCCATATAATGGAATCAAACAACGTGTCAAGATAATTGCGTGTCAATTGGCGTGAAGCGACTACTTCCGGATAACCGCCATTCCTCAAATAGTCATCTGTCAGCACAAGAGATTCTGTTTTGTGTTCCGGTTTCAGTATATGCAGATCAAGCTTGTTCCAATCGAAAAACTCTTCAAGACTGAAAGGCAGCATCTCTACCTGAAGATACTTGCCTGTCAATACTGTAGCCATTTCACTGCTGAGCATTCTGGCATTACTGCCTGTTATTACAAGATTCTTTCCCATCCTATATAATTCACTGACCCACAGATCCCAAGCTTCAAGGTTCTGGACCTCGTCCAACAGGATATATTCATACCCAGGATAGACATCATCCAGCATCCGCATGACCAGATTCGCATCCCAAGTTTCCAGCAATTGATAATTATCGAAGTTCAGATATGCGAAATTCTTGTCTCGCAGCATCAATAATGCCTGAGTAGATTTGCCCACCCGTCGAGGACCTGTTATCAACTTGATCAGATGGTTGCTCAATAACAAATCTGTATCTTGGATGCTCTTACGTATCAAATACGGACGAGACATCAGTTCATCACGTTCTTTGCGCTGATTTAGAATGATTGTTTTCATCTCCTATATTATTATTCAAATGCAATATTACTATTTTTTATTCAAACAGCAATGCATATTGCATAAAATGTATGCTATTTTATGCAATACAAAATCATCATTGAGTAAAAATCAAATCATTGAGACCAAGAACTGCCATACTTATTGAAAGAATTACCTTCTCGTGATATTAATAGTCCGTTAAAAATTCAACATATCGGCTAAGCGGCTTCCGCCACAAAGCCAAAGAGTTCTTTGATAAGTTTAGTATTAAAAGTTCTGTTCGGTTTCAGACCGGACTTACTAAAAATTCTTTTGAGTATATAAACATTACTCAGATAGGCTTTTAGCAGTCCTATGGAAAGCGAGGGATAGTATCGTTTCCGCATGACCTTTGCGATGTTTATCGGGGCCAGTGAAGCATTGAACCCAAATCGGTCATTAGAGATTTTCACATGCAAAATGCAAGTGAAAAATCTGCCTGCAGCTTGATTTAACTGTGCATTGCTTAATTCTTGCCATAACTACGGCACATTTTGCGCAAAAAGAAAGCTGAATTTTCTAATGACCGATTTGGGTTGAAAGCGAAGTTGAGTTTCTTCAAGTCTCTTGCCTGACAATCATTGAGTCCGGTGAACTGCTTGGAATCCCGAAAGCAAAACTCAATCTGGAATCTTGTACGGTAGTATTCGATGATGTCTTTGGCCGACATGTCAAGATCGGTGGAGAAATAGATTTTTGTCCTCCTGATTCCGGATAATGAACCACGACTTTGATGTTGCGTTTCATTGCCTTTGAATAGGCCTTGATTGAGTAAGCCTTTCCTCTTTCAATATCGAGAACTTCACAACGCTGAAGGTCGAGTTTCTCAAAATCAATCTTCTCGCCTTTGATACGCGGCCGTCCCCTCTTGCCCGTGCGGACACCGTCATGTGCATACCACAAGGCGGCATCATCACGCAGGCGGCTGATGACATGGAATCCCATCAGGCAGGCTTCACCCACGAACTTCGCCTTTGAGAACCATGCGTCTGCAACGACATAACGTGTTATGCGAAGCAGCTTATCCTTGTATTTGCGGAGCACGTCAAGATACCAGTCCACAAGGCTGTAATCTTCGCCTTGCTTTTCCAGATACCCCTTGTCCGGTGTCTGTTCCGCACGCAGCGTCATGCAGTCCCGACTGTCAATGTCGACAATGCCGATACCGAGAATTTCTAAGCCCCGTTTCACCTGAGAAGCGCATCCCGACCAGAACTTGCCGATATAAGGAGTCTTCTTTCCCGACTTTGAAATGTAGCTCGCGTCTATGGCAATGGCTTTTCTAACGCTTTCTCCAAACCGCTGCCGCATAAGAAAGAGATTGAACTGCATCCAGTCAAACTCACGTTCAAACAACTGCCGGAAGCGTTGTTCCGAACTGTCCGAGTAACGGCCCATTTGGGTTTAAATCACTTCTAGGAATACATGGATTGGTTTTTCAATAATGTTTCTGTTACATCTCAGTGTGAAGTAACTTGGTTTTCTGATGAAGATAAAAATAGAATCAATAGATTAGTTTTGGATTACTGGGGTTTGAAGGATAGGATGAAGATTACGAAATTAGAAGAAATAACCCAAACTTGAAAACTTTTAGTATATGTTTGGGACCGTCACCTATAATAAACATATTGACTAGTGGATTACCGGGTAATGTTACTCGCCCAATCACTACTGTCCACTAAAAATGGACAAGGTTAAAAATTAAATAAATTCGGTTCACATGAATCATATCGGTCTTTGACATTTTTGAAATTCGATTTATCAAAAAAGTCACAGAGATGTGTTTTGTCGGTCAGAGAGATTCCGAGAATTTGGAGAACTTCATAGACGCTGCGTTCTAATTTCATATCGTGCTGGACTATTGCTACCAAACAGTAAGTAATTATCGCACAACAGATTTGTATGCGTACTGCGTTTTCCTATGTTCCCCAAAACTTCTTAATCCTGAGGTGTTGTTTTATCCATTTGAAGAACAGTTCAACACTCCATCTGTTTCGATAAAGCGATGATATCAACTCCGCAGATGCGTCAAGATTGTTTGTCAGGAAGATATATCGTGTACCGTCTTCAGGATTCTCAACGATGAGTTTTCTAAGTTCCTCGGGATAATCCTTAGAACTTTTATAAACCGTAAAGCATCCGATTACATCCGAAACTACACCTTCCGGCAATCTTCGTTTCCAGGTTTTAGGCTTGATCCGTACATTTGTTTTGGCTCGTACAACGAAGAAAGCACCTATACGACTTATCGTATTAAGGTTGCTGAAATCGTTATATCCACGGTCGAATATGTAGTGCGCTCCAGATTCGTATGGTATCTCAGGCATAGCCTTTGAATCGTGAATGTTGGCAGGTGTAATGTGCACAAATGCAGGTACTTCCGCTTCAATATCATAGAGCGTATGCAACTTTATTCCGCCTTTGTGTTTGCGAAATCTAGCCCATTCAAACACCGACAGGCACAGATCAATAGTGGTAGAGTCAAATGCGTAAACATGACCGTCAAGTTCGAATATTTTATTGATTCTACGCTTGCGGGCCTCGGCAATCATGAATGTTGCATACTCCTCGAAAATACGGTAATCACGTTGCTCATTAGCCTTACTGAGATTGCTTCGTGTTACAGATTTCCCGATTCCGAGATGATAGAGTTTCCCAGCGTGTGCTTCCATAGCCACAACCAGATCCCGGAGGCTCTCCCGATTGGAAATCTGACCGAACATCATCGTAAGTAGTTGATTCCAACAGGTATAACTCTTGATATATTTGTCGCCTTCATACTTCTTTACGAGATAGTTGAAGTGATTGCGATCAAGAAATCGGGTTAATTGAGCAAAAACGAACTTGTCTTTATGTATAACGGTCTGATTAATACTTTTATAGTAAATTCAAATCCGTTGACTCCCAAAGCACTTATAACAAATTGAATTCCAATAATTGCAAAGAACTTCTATGATTTTTTAGTGGACACTAATGAAGAGCCGCTTCTTTTTCACTTTCCCGGACACTTTTTTCCGTTTTGCTTCACGTTTGCGAGATGCGTCACGTTCGCACTCTCTGCAGCAGTATTTACTTGACATCTTGGATGCAATAAACTCTTCTCCACGTGTTAAACATTTCTTTAAAATCTTCATATTTTTGGCATGTTAAAATCGTCCATTTCCTTTGCAGCAATTTTCAGGTATTTGCAGGAATTTTCACGAGGTGTCCAACATGTCAATGGGCGCACATTTGTCACTTTTGCAATTTTTGCATGAGATGCCATATATGTCATTTTCCCATTGCCATTTGGTCGCAAAATTTAGGGACAGGAACGATATTTGAGCCAAATTTACCCTTTAAAACTGGTTGTAACAAGTTTCAAATGGAAAGTGTTAAAATGAAAAAAAGCCACCAAAACGGTGGCTTTCAAATAGTTAGCAATATATTGTAATATTGTTGATAATCAGCTATTTGCCGACGCAGTATGTGTACATCTTTGATTATCAATAGTATAGCGCTCTAAAAGGTACAACCAGTAGGTTGGCAAGTATCTGAGAATGTGTAAGTTAGTGATTTTTAGCACCATTCTCGGCTTGTACCTCCATTTTGGAAAGTAAAAGTAAGTGTAATTTCTTGAATATCAAAATGTGCGGTACAAAAACTTGTGAAAAATGCCGTTTTTTGATGAGAAAAGGTACAAAAATGGCTCTGAAACCAAGAGCCACATTATGATTATTTTGCAAAGTACTCAGTCTTCAACCAATAGGCATAAATCGGGTCCTGAAACGAGATTTCACCGGCTTTATTATCCAATATATCATTCTTGATAAGGGCTGCCTTTGAGCGTGATATTGAAGTCGTTGAAGATATTTGATAGCGATGCATCACTTCAGTTGAACTGAGGGCCTTTTCTCCGGCTATAAGGTTAATATTGTTTAGTTGCTGTGTGGTCAGTGTTTCGGTGATTGTTACAAACAACAGCCTTATGTGGCAGCGGTCGCTATTTCTTAAGATTGTCCGAGTAGTAATATTTTGAACAGAAAAAGAAGTATTATTTCTTTTATTGTTCAAAATATTACTATATATTTGCAGTATGGACAGGCAATTAAATGAAATAGGAACCATTCCAGTAACGACTTCAATCATTGAATCGTTATATCCGGAACTTAAGTCTGCTAACAAGAAAGTAACCTGGCTCGAAAAGCAAGGGATTATCATCAGATTGAAGCGAGGACTTTATGTGATCAACCCCGAATATTCAGGAAAGACCCTATCGAGTGAGTTGATAGCCAATCATCTCTATACACCTTCGTATATTTCAATGTCTACTGCACTACGATATTATGGACTTATCCCCGAGGCTGTATATGTTCATCAATCAATGACGGTAAAGCATTCGCGTAGCTTTCAAACTCCGGTCGGCTGTTATGACTACAAACATATCTCAAAAATAGCATTTCCAATAGGAGTAAGGAGTATGTATAAGGATAATTATGCTTTTCTTATTGCATCACCGGAAAAGGCTTTGTGTGATTTGATTGCCAATTCCTCGCAGGTCAATCTTCGCTATATGAAAGATGTGGAAACATATCTTGAACAGGATATTCGTATGGATATGGATGAGTTCAATAAGATGGATAAAACCATATTCGAAGACTACATAAAAGTTGGCAAAAAGGCCGATTCAATTTCGACACTTTTAAAATTCTTAAGACGATGAAAAATGAAATATTCGACAATATGCTCTCCCGTTATGATTTAACAACAGAGCAACAGAAGAGAAACGCTATATTTGAAGTGAACCAACAAGTGATACTTGCTGGCTTGTATGCCGGAGGCTTTTTTGAGTCGGCGGCTTTCTATGGTGGAACTTGCTTGAGAATCTTTCATGGCTTACAGCGTTTCAGTGAGGATATGGATTTTTCATTGCTTACGCAAGATGATAAGTTCGATTTTACGAAATACTTTCCTGCTATCGTTGATGCTTTTACAATGGTAGGCCGTGAGGTTGAAATAAAGAAAAAAGACAAGAGGAATTTCGGAAAGGTCGAATCGGCATTTCTTAAAGATAATACCGATGTGTATGATGTGACTTTCCAAACAGAGAAATCTATAAAGATAAAGATAGAAGTAGATACTTGCCCACCGTTGAACTTCAAGACGGAACAGAAGCTATTGCTTCAGCCATATTCATTTATGACCCGTTGTTTTACACTTCCCGACTTGTTTGCAGGCAAGATGCACGCCTTAGTATATCGTGCGTGGAAGAACAGAGTAAAAGGTCGTGATTGGTACGACTTTGAATGGTATGTACGCCATAATATTCCACTTGATTTTGCTCATTTGGCAGAACGATGCAAGCAGTTCAACAATGAGAATATCACTCCAGAGTTATTCAAGGAGAAACTCATTGAGCGTCTCTCTTCAGCTGATATAAAACAAGTGAAAGAAGATGTATTGCCTTTCGTGCGCAATCCAAAAGAACTTGATATTTGGTCAAATGATTATTTCGTGCAGTTGGCCGGGATGGTAAGAATAGAATAATACAACATTAAGCTTTCTCCAAGAAATAACTACTAAAGTATTTATAGCTTTAGTAAGCCTGCACCTTTTCTTATTGGCGAAGTCAATCCAAGTAAGGTTATACTTATTCATAGTCTTATTATTTTGCAAAGAACTCAGTCTTCGACCAATAGGCATAAATCGGGTCTTGGAACGAGATTTCACCGGCTTTATTATCCAATATATCATTCTTGATAAGGACTGTCTTTGAACGGAATATTGAGGTTGTTGAAGAGATTTGATAGCGATGCATCACTTCGGTCGAGCTGATGGCCTTTTCGCCGGCAATAAGAGCTTTGAAATAGTTCAATTGCTGTGTGTGGTCAGTGTTTCGGTGATTGTTACAAACAACAGACCTATGTGACAGCGGTCGCTATTTTTCAAGATTACCTAAGTAGTAATATTCTGTACAGAAAAGGAAGTATTATTTCTTTTTCTGTTCAAATTATTGCTTTCTTTCTATAAATAATATATTGTTTGTTATCTGTAAAATATCAGCCTTATGAATAATATAATAGCATTTAATATCTCCAACGCCCAATAATATGACCAAAGCAGATTTCAACAGGAATAAATTCAAAAATTTATCTCCGTAACACATCATAAAATAAAGTAAAACTACTATATTTGCATATTATATGATATATTGAGCTATGACAAAAAGTACAATGGGTACCAAGTTGCCAAGAAAGCTGGAGCAGAAGATGCAGATAGTAGGAGAACAGATCAGGCTGGCCAGATTACGCAGAAATCTCAGTATTGCCCAAGTTGCCGAACGTGCCACCTGTTCACCTCTTACGGTTTCACGTATAGAGAAAGGTGTACCGACAGTAGCAATAGGTATTTATCTCAGGGTGCTTTATGCGCTTCAACTAGATGATGATATCCTTCTGCTTGCAAAAGAAGATACAATGGGGAAGGCCTTGCAGGATTTGAGTCTTAAGAAACGAGAAAGAGCATCCAAAAAAGAATAAGGTATGAAAAGAGTTTATGTATTTGCAGATTTTGATTGGCTGAAAGCACCAAGGTTGATTGGAGAGATGAGTTACGAATCCCTTCGTGGCTTTGCTAGCTGGTGCTGCAAAAGTTGAATTAGGTAAAAATGAAATAAAATATTTTTAAGAGTATTCAAAATTTTATTTAGGGTATTAATAATATCGAGAGTATGAATTATACAGCTTGGAGTGAACTTATATACAAATATTATTTTGAAAGACACTCAGATGCTAGAGTTGTACTTCATATTACTTTGCAAGATCTTGTTGATTTTGCAAAAGAAGAAAATGTGGAGATTGCAAAAGGTCGATATGCCTCTGAATTTAAGGACGATTTTATCAAAAGGGATTTTGTTTGTAAATTTTGGATTAATATAAAAGATAGGTGCCCTAGTATAGAGGATTTTAAAGAAAAACTATTAGCTCTTAAACATATGGCAAAGGAAGAACATAATTATAAATATCTTCTTCCTATTATTGCTATTTTAATTATGCCAATTTGTGAAAACGATGCGCTTGAATTGCATGGGAATGATTATTATGGCCATCTTTTACCATTTCTATTTAGTAATGGGTTCATAAATAAAAAAGCAAATAATGATGGGAATCTTTTGCAAGATATTGCTTTAGATGAAATTTGGAATTGCATTAATAAGTGGGCTGAGTCAGAATCTCTAGCTTTTAAATCAAGCCAAGTTGTTTCGGGTAATGGAAGGAGACATTATGTACGGTCCCTGATGAAAGAGAGTCTGCTATCACCGTCTCACCTTCAAAAATTTTGTATCATATTTGAAAAAGGAGGTCTTGCCCCTAAAGTTAACATTGAAAATGATAGATTGTTATCAGCCTTTCGTACGAATTATCAATACATTGGATTATCAATTGGAAGATATAATCAGCTAGTAGGTAAAGAGTTCAAAGAGTATCTTATATCTGTTCTACGTAAAGAATACGATCATTGGGATGGTACAACGAAAATAAAAGAGAGGGATCCCAATACGGGAAGAATAAAGATTAAATCAGATAACACGTATTATCCTCTATTATTAATGATGGATTTTGATGTAAATTCTCGAGTAGTAAAATTTGGATTTCATCTATATTGTCCTGATATTGATGATATGGATGATATGCATTTTATTGCGGATAATTCAGAAGTAGATTTACCTTTAATTTATATCAAAAGTGATGGATATGCTAATCGTCCATTTTATATTGAAAATAATATAGTCAATAGAATTTTTAAGGATAGAAATGGTGTATATGAGATACATGAAGAGAATTTAGAAACAATTAAAGGTCGATTCGTTGTTTCTGATTACTATCTTCTCAGAGTCTATCAAAATAAATATATTGCAACGAATGAATTTATCAAGGGTAAGTTTTACTTTATTGTTGTAAGAAAAGATGTAATAGAATTATTTACGGAATGGCTCAAAGGAAATTCCGCTGAATTTGTTTCTGATTGTATATTAGGCGGTAACTATTGTCTGTATAGGATAAATTGCGCTATTATGGAAATGCCACAGCGTAATAATTTGCGTTTTAATTCAGATTTGAAATGCAAATCCGTGAATAATATCGAAGTAAAGACGGCAGAAAATCAGGAGGTTATATTATTATCTAATTTATTCCCTGCACATTTTGAAATTTCAGGTGTTGATGTAGCAAAAGATAAAATATATGCAGTTTCTGTGAATAGTGAAAATAGGTACTCACAAGAGTTGATTTATGATCAGAAGAAAAGTGTCTGGATATTATCTGTAAGTATAAATACAGAGTTTGTACTATATTGTAATGAAAGTCGTATACCTTATGGACATACATATAAATTTTCAGATTTTATTCTTCCGAAAAGTTTTAAAGAAGTAAAATTGGATAAATGGGGCAAAACAAATGGAAAACTATTTTCATTGGGACTAACACTCCCTGATGAAGTTGCTAATAAGAATTTGATTAACTGGTCTTTGTTAAAGGAGCAAATGGAAGATGCTCCGATAAAGACTATTGTAAATAATACATATAAAGAAACAGATTATCTTCTCTATGCAATTACATCGGCTTCTTATCAAACAGATAGTTGGCTGATGAATATGAAATGGATTAAATCCATTCGGGACCGTATTGTTTCAGAATTGGAAGATAAAGGGAAAGAATCTCAACCTGATAGATTTGCACTAAAAAATTTGCTTGCAGATTATTTCCGAATGGGATATATAAATTATGCATATACAGAAAATGGATTGTGTATAACGGCAAATCACCCTACTTTAATATTACTTGTCCCAGAATATAAGAGAGAGATTTTGCCAGGCGCAGATAGAAGGAATATTGTACGTCGCAAATGTATTGAAAGGAAATATAAATGCCTGTTGTCTGGTGGTAGAACCATATCCCTTATTAAAGAGATAGAAAGGTATCAATTACAATATCAATATGAATTAGAAATAAAATGTGAGGACAATAGTTTGATGCCTCAAACCATTTATCTTTATGCGGAGGAAAGAGATTCGTTTAAAAAGTTAGCAGAGAAGTTAAATCTTAAGTATCAAGATAATATCTATTCTAATGCATTGCTTGAAACATTGCCCTCAGTTGAAGAGTATATTGAAGAAATAACTTCTAATGGTGTAGAAAGAGATTTGTTTATGGTTAAAAGCTTTCGTGCAATAGATTATAAAAGAATGGCTGAATTGTATCCTGAAAAATTGAAATTGGGTAGGTATCTGTCTAATGCGGAGATAGATAAAAGAAACTTTGACAAAAATAAGGATTTTGTAATTTTCTTTCCGGGTACTAAAGATGAAGTTTCTGTATTGATTCATGATGGGCAAATGAAAGAAGTTGATAAATACTGGGGACATTTTATCGGAATGAGGTATGCAGATGCGAAAGTTCTTATTTATGATAAAGAACGGGCACAAATTAGTATGCCTCAACAGTTAAGATTACCTTTACTTTATGCTAGAGCATTGACAATGTTGACAGGACAAACTCCTGAGTCAACTTTGGGTAGTCGGGCTTATAATATTGGCGTAAATCCTTGTACAGATGCAAGTGCAAGTAGTCCGGATACAATCTTAAAAAAATTAGGACAAATTTAAATTATGATGTATTATGGCAAAATATCTTATTGATCCAATATATGCGTATAAGGAGATAAAGGATAATTTTATCCTTTATGTAAAGACCGCATTTGGAACACGATATAAAAGTATTGAAGAAGAACGTGAAGAGTTATTACGAACAGATCAAGTTGCGGCTCGTGAGCCTTGGATAGAACCATTACCTGCTTATAAGAATGTTGAATTGGATAATGGTGAAAAGCTGCGTATTTCATCGTTAAGAAAGCAGGATCTCCCAACGATGAATCAAGAGTCATCTTCTATATTTAAGGAATTTATTCTTAAAGGATTAATAAAAGGGGATTACCCGATATATCAGCATCAAGCAGAAATGTTGCGTAAAGCATTGGAAGGAAAAAATTGTGTTATCACCTCTGGTACCGGTTCCGGTAAAACAGAATCGTTCTTACTACCTATGCTTGCGAGCATTATTCAAGAAGCGGAGAATGAATGGAAACAGCCTGTTGCATATACTCCAAACCGATGGTGGAATGCGAATGATGGCAATCCGTTGCTTATGCAGGATATATTTGAATTCCCGCAAGGAGCAGAACAAGGAACTCCCGGATATTTAGCATCTTCTGCTATGCAGCGTCCTAATGAAAAACGAGATGCGGCTGTCAGAGCCCTTATAATATATCCTATGAATGCATTGGTAGAAGATCAAATGACTCGTCTGCGTGATGCTTTGGATAATGATGAAGTACAAAAGTGGATGACAGAGCGTTTGCACGGAAATCGCATCTTTTTTGGACGTTATAATGGTGCTACGCCAACGCCTGGTTATCCAAAGTTTGGAGAAACAGATAGGAATCGTCGAATCTATCAAAGTTTGTTGTCTTCTATGAATGCATTAGACAAAATGACAGACGATACATTAAAACTTCTTGATTCTAATTTATCTGAAGAACAACAAAGAAAAAATAAAAAGAAATATGAGGTAAGACGCACCATTTCACAAATGATATGTGGCAAGGATGGCATTGCTTCATCAGAAATGCGTTCACGATTCGACATGCAACAGACACCTCCCGATATTCTGATTACCAATTATTCTATGTTGGCAATGATGTTGATGCGAGAGGTGGACAATCCAATTATAGAAAAGACTCGACAGTGGTTGGCAAAAAGTTCATCACATATTTTTCATCTTGTTATTGATGAGTTGCATTTAAATCGTGGTACTTCAGGTACAGAAACCGCCTATCTTATTCGCTTGTTGCTTAATCGACTCGGTCTATCACCAGATAGCCCTCAGTTAAGAATTCTTGCGTCTTCAGCATCTCTTGAAGTCACTGGCACAAAGAGAAATGAAAGTTTGAAATTTTTAAAGGACTTCTTTGGAACCGAGTTTACTGCAGATAATGTTGTTGAAGGGCATTATATGCAAACTGTACAAAGTTATAACAGTGTTCTTCCAACAGAGCCATTTGTTAGAATTTATGATTTGTTTTACGAGAACCCCTCGTGTTTTGAAGAGTATCAGACTAAGGCTGAAATTAAAAATCGTGTAGATGAGGTTTGTTCTAACGTAGCTTTATCATTAGCAACCTATGCACATTGTGAATTGCCTGATACTGATGGATTGGCACAGTTGCTCCATGTCTTTGCATCCGATGAATTGTCCATAGCTAAACGTTTGTCAGACACCTTTGATTTAAAAGAACTGGGGCATAACAGGGCCATTCCATTTTCTAAAGGGAAAGGTGAACCAGAATCTGCAAATGCGTTAGGACGGTATTTTGTAGACTATCTTTTTGGTAATATGAAGGATGAATCTGTGAAGGCCGCCGAAGGTTTAGTAATAATTCGGGGGTTATATGATATATTTGATAAGGTAGATTGTGGACCTATGCAGCGTTTTCGTTTCCATTTATTCTATCGAAACATAGATGGATTATGGGCTACGCTTGAGAAGTATGATGAGGAGAAAGGGAGGCCGGTAGGTAAGCTTCATGCCCATTCTTATGAGATAGATGGAGACAAGCGTGTGTTGGAGTTGCTTTACTGCGAACAATGTGGTACATTGTTTTATGGAGGCAAACGACATGCTTATAGAGAACAAGGTATGTGGAAGACAGATATATTGCCGACTAGTTCTAATCTAGAAGATTTACCTGAGCGACAGAGCCAGGTTATGGTAGAGAAACGAAATTATCACGAATTTGCAATTTTCTATCCAGTACCGTCAAGTATTCGTGATGTTGATAGAATGTTACAAGAAGTCGGTGTCGGTTTACAACATAAAATAAGTTTTAATGAAAATCGAGAAAACTTAAGTTGTCACTGGCAACTTGCTTTCTTGGATGAAAAAACGGGACACGTTACTATCGCTCAAGATGGAGAACAACATTCCGGCATCAGAGGCTTTTTATATACTGTGGAAGCTTTGGATGGAGAACAAAATATTGATGCAGCTATCAAAGCTCCTGCATTACCTTGCCATTGTCCACATTGCGCTACAGACAGATTTGGAAGGTCATTCCGCTCACCTCTTAGAGGATTCCGAACTGGTTTCAATAAAGTCACTCAGTTATATGCTCGCGAATTGTTCTACCAGTTGCCTACTGCACATAATCGTAAGCTTGTGACATTTGCTGATAGTCGTCAAGATGCTGCTGTTGTAGCTAATAGCATTGAGCGTAATCAATATACAGATTTAATGCGCGATATCATTGTAGAAGAATGTACACTTGATCCAAGTATAGATTATGAAGCAAAACGAAATTATCTTGATGAACTTTTGACTGATAAGAATGAGGCTAAAACAACACTTGATAATCCTAATGCAACATCACGCGAGATACGTAGTGCTCAACGTACACTTAATACCATAGACGACGAGATTGCCGAGGTAAAAAACATTTTGGAAAAAACTATTCCTGTAGAACAATTAATAAATACGAATAATTGCATTGATTCGCCTATTTATAAAGCTTTTAGAGAATTATATACAAATCCTGCTGGTTGCAACTCTGCGAATCAGCATTTTGAGGAAACATCGACCGCTAGTCCGGTAATGTGGTATGAGATAGATAACAATGCATCTCCATTGTTGAAACAAGATGTTAATAGAAAAGTTGGAAGTGCCATTATTCAAAATGTTATGCATGTGCTATTCGGACGTTTGCATTATAATGCTGAAAGTGCTGGTATTGGATGGGTTACTGTACCAAGGGATGAAAATAGGATTCATGGTATACTTACTAATTCAGGTTTAGCTGATATTTCATCGGATGTATTTATGGAAATAGTCAATTCTGTTATTCGATTAATTGGTAATTCATACCGATATACAAATAACCCTTATGATATATTTCCTACAGACAGTGATGCGAATTTTCAAAATTTGAAAGCGAAATCTCCTATTAGAAGGTATATTTATTCGTGTTGTGATAAGTATCGAATACCATATGTAAGACAGAATGGAAGGCAAACAAAGGTTCCCAACATACTGGGGCAAGCTGTTCTGGATTATCTTGCCTTAACAGGCAATCAACAAATGTTTTTGCAACCTCATGCATTATTGATTCGTGGAGTTTTGCCAAATGAAATTGGTTATATTTGCCCTAAGTGTGGTCGTGTACATCTAAATAAATCGGCAGGAATTTGTACCGGTTGTTTTCAACATTTGGATGAAATACATACCATTACTATTGATGAACTGCGCAGGCAAACGGACTTAATGATTAATATTGTTAAACATCGTCCTGCTTGTAGATTACATAGTGAGGAACTTTCAGGGCAGACCGATAATCAAAGTGAACGTCAGATGGAATTTCGCGATATTGTAAGAATCGATCAAAATTCTGCTCATGCAGAATACATAGAAAAAGTTCGTTCTATTGATGTCTTGAGTGTAACCACTACCATGGAGGTTGGGGTTGATATCGGTCCATTACAGGGTGTTATGTTAACAAATATGCCTCCTCAGCGATTTAATTATCAACAAAGAGTAGGACGAGGAGGTCGTCGAGGACAGGCTTACTCTATGATTTTGACCCTATGTCGAGGTCGCAGTCATGATGAACATTATTTTCTAAACCCTCATCAGATAACTGGTGATCAACCTCCTACTCCTTTTTTTGTCGATGAATCAGTTAGAGATTCTGCAAAGGTTATATGCAAAGGAAGTGTTGTATTATGCGTTCAAGTCTTATTCCGATGAGTCTAATGTCCGCTTAGATGGCAACACTCATGGCGAATTTGGTACACGGCAAGGATGGATAGATAATGTAGGGGCCATAAAAGATTATGTGCAAAGTTGGTTATGTAATACAACAAATTTAGATAAGCTGTACCATATAGCCACTTTGTTAACCAATGACAAGAATCTTGTTTCAAAGTTAGTTCAATATGTATCTGATATTACTAATAAAAATTGCTTGATAATGCAAATGGATCGAACTGTAACAGACCAATCTATTGTTGCTGATATGCTTGCGGAATGTTTGGCTGAAGGTGGTGTATTGCCAATGTATGGAATGCCGACACGAGATCGACTCTTATATCATAGTTTGCAATATACTGAAGGAAATGTGGTAAAAGAAGAAATTGCTTCAGTTTCACGTCCAATAGATCAAGCTATTACAGTTTTTGCCCCTGGCGCTTCTATCACAAAGGATAAACATATTCTTACATCTATTGGTTTTTCTCAATCATCAACAGTGTATGGAATAGGAATCAATGGTCAAGGGTATATCAAGACAAAAGGTAATGCAAATGCTCCTATATTTCCTTTAAGGATGACATTATGGGAATGTAGCAATCCTAGCTGCAAGTGTATTGTAACAGACAATCGTAATCCAAATACTCAAGGTGTAGTCTGCGATTACTGCATGTCACCAATGACTTCCAAAACGATTTGTACACCTGCATCATTTATTACAAGTCTTTCGAAAGGTTTTGATCAAAAAGATGATTCTGAAATTATAGTAAAGCGTAATGGTATTTGCATGGAGAATTCAGAACGTCCTATAGTTAAAGTCTTTGATGATATGAATGTCTCTCTTTCGTTATTTAGAAACGGTAAAACGTGGCGAATAAGTGATAAGGAAATTGAAGGTCGTGAATGTAGTGTAAGCTATAATTTGAACGGAACTAGGATTCGGTCTTTGGCAAAACAATGGATTGCAAATCCCATTTATAATGGTACGGATAGTCCCAATATATTAAATGGCAATGTAACGCTATTACCTCCTGATGACAAAGATGTTAAAACATATATTACACCATTGGGTAATAGGTTGGAAACGATTCATTTGGCAGCACAAAAAATAACGAATGTGATAACATTGTCTCCTGCAAATAGGGTGGAAGGATTGATTCTTGAACCTTTCCATTGTGTTAATAATAGATTGGATTTTAGAACACAAGGGGTAAGAGCTGCATATTATACTTTATCATTCCTCATCCAGAGAGCAATAGCATCAAAACTTGATATAGACCCAACCGAAATAGACGTTGTTGAGGTTCTTTCAAAGACAGGAAATTTGGGTGAAGTGTGTCTTGCTGATGAAAAGATAAACGGTTCAGGTTTTGTCGCTGATTTCTGTTTGAATTTCCTTGATTATAGAGACAGAATACTGAATGGAATGGATTTGTATTTTAAGCAGATGTTAAGCGATGAACATATTAAAGAATGTGATTCTTCATGTTATAAATGTTTGAAATCTTATAAAAACATGCCTTATCATGGTTTACTTGATTGGCGTTTGGGTATTGCTCTGTTTCGTGTAATGTGTGATAATAATTATAAGGCAGGTGCAGATGGTAAATTCAATACACCAGAATTAAAGGGCTGGTCTGAGTTGGCAGAGACATTATTGAAGTCGCTAAATGAAGGATTTTATAGTACTAATCCATATCAAATAGCTAAAACAAATAATGGGATACCATATATGTATGATACAGAAGGGAAAAGGAAGCCAGTTTTTGCTTCGCATCCGCTATGGGAGGGTGTTGCAGAGACCCAAATACTTGCTGATGCAGTTTTTGAAGCATCTCTTATTTGTAATGCAAAATGGGATAGTTCAAATGTTATAACAATTGACACATTTAATTTGCTTCGGAGAATAAGTAATTGTTACGAGTATATTCAAATACAACAAAATATCTGATATGAGATTTATCAAGATACCACATATCGATGATACTTGGGACAAAGTTCATATTAAGACTTTGTCTCCAAGCTCTTTCTCATGGATTTGTAATGGATGTGCATATCAGGTTCTTCTTCAAAAGGTATTATATACATTAGGTGATAATACTTATTTTTTGCCTCCTCACAAAAATACGATTCTTGGAACAATCATACATAAAATTTATGAATTAGCCTCAAAAGGCACATTATCTACTCCAAGAGAAATGATGGAAATATGGGAGCAACTTGTTAATGAGCAGAAAAAAAAACTAATTGAAAGTTATCCTACTTTATTAAATCCTAAAATTAATGATTACGATAAAAGAAATAAAGCTATAAGATATGCAATTACTATACACGAGAAAAAAACAGATTTTTTATTAGAATCTACAAATATCAAGATAGTTTCGGAAAAGCCAATTGTTTGTGAGGATATAGGACTCTCAGGAGTTGTAGACAAGATGATAATTGATTCTGGAAATATCGATATTATCGATTACAAGTCTGGTCGGGTGGTAGATGAAGATGGTAATCTGAAGTTGGAATATATTGTTCAATTGCATCTTTATGCTGCTATGTGTGTACATCTGTCCTTAGGAAATATACGGTCATTGAAACTAATAGATATTGAAGGACAGCTTTTTGATATAGTTTATGATGAGGAATTAAGCAAAGCTCTTGTAAAAGACGTTGCAGAAAGAATTGTTAAATTAAACAATGCAATAAATGCACGTCAATTTGAAGATTTAATAAAACCGGATAAAGATAGGTGTGGCTATTGCTCTTGCAGGCATATTTGTAATTATATGATTCAATCGGACGAATTGATATACAGAACAATATGTGGTTATGTTAAGAGGATCTCTAGTTCAAATATGTATATTTTACAAAATGGGGATATCACATATTATATTTCTGGAATTGGTGTGTATCCAATTGATGATTATTATGGTTATATTGGGAAAAAATTGGTATTTATTAATGTGATCCGTACTTCTTCATTAGCAAATAATTACACCTATAAAGTAACTGAAAATACATTAGTTTATGAATTATAACACAATAAATATAAAAAAAGAAAGAATACCTATTATTTCTTTTTTTTCAGGTGGGGGATTTATGGATATGGGTTTTATAAGTGCTGGGTTTGATGTCGTATTTGCAAATGAATATGATAAAGTGTTTGCACAACTGCATGATGAAGGCTTATTTTCATGGGCAAAAGCTCATAAGGAAAGATTCTGTCCAATTAGTACAACTGAATCTTTAACAGATTTATCTCCTAAAGCTATAATTGATATGGCTTTTCCCAATGGTGTTCCAAATTTATGGGGTATAATTGGAGGACCTCCTTGTCAAGATTTTACAATGAATGGAAATGGAAAAGGCTTTAATGGTGAACGTGGGAAAATGACACAAGTTTTCTATAATAGAATACGTAAGATGAAACCTTCGTTCTTTGTTATGGAAAATGTGGTAGGATTACTTATGCGCAAAGAGCAGAAAAGAATACTAGATACTTTATTGTTAAATAGTATTTGTGATGATTATTATATTGATAGACAAATATTGAATGCGCTTTATTACGGAGTACCTCAATATAGAAAAAGGGTGTTCATAATTGGAATTCGTAAAGACTGCTTCACTCCATTGGTTACACGTACACCATCTATTGATAATGTAACATCAATAGATTTTCCTTGGCCAAAAGCTAAATTTCCAAATGCAGAAAAAGAATATGACTGGCCTTCAATAATTCCTTATGGCACAATAAATGTGATAAAGCCAGAAAGCATACCATACGAACTCTGTGTCCAAAGCTGTTTAGATAATGCGGTAAATATGCCTAATGGAATAGAATATTTTGAACTTATTAAAAATTCAGAAAAGAGAAAGGAAATTTACGAAGGGGATACAAAACGTAGATCATTTAAAAGATTACATCGTTATCGTTATAGTCCAACAACATGTTTTGGTAATAATGAAATCTTTCTTCATCCATATAATAATAGGAGATTATCTGTTCGTGAAGCATTAAGAATACAAGGTGTAGATGATAAATATTGTTTTGGTCCTGGACGACTTTCAGCAAAGTTCAAAATTATTAGCAATGGCGTTCCTACTCCTTTAGCGAAGGTCGTAGCAAACTCGCTATATGATTTTTTATATGATTTACAGAGAAATAAATAGTCTAGCTTAGATACTATTTGTTGCATAAAAAATATTATTAGGAGATTCAAAAACTCTCCTAATAATATTTTTTAATAGTTATATTTTTAGCTCCTTTAACGGCAACCCATAATTATATTGTCTGAAAAATCCTTTATGGATAAGTTTCAGACCAAGGGTCTGATAATACTTGTAGTCATCATCCTCGGTGCAGAGGTATTTGTAACCATAGCGTGGGGCGTATTCCTTGAAGAATCGGGCAAGGTCTTTCAGGTTTTCCTGCTGGTTTCGTTTGAAGGTAAGCATCCGATAAAGTACACATTGTAGATTCATAAAACAACAAACTCTTCTTATCAACGAGTATAAAGTTGACAGTAAGCATCCGATAAAGTACGTATTACAACAAACAAAAATAGCCAACTGATTCGCAGAGAATCAGTTGGCGTAAGCATTCGATAAACTACAAGTTTTAAACCTTTATATACAACAATAGCGACTGTCACTATGAACCTAATAGTTTCAGCCGCTATTATTTTGTTGAACCTATATGTTGCATATGGCATTAGTTGTCAGATACCCCATGTTGTTTTGTCAATATGCTTTTTATAACAGACATATTAGCTGCTGCTTCGTGATTACCACAGAAAAGAAAATTTTTTCTGCTCAGAGTGATGGGCCGTTGGACATTTTCCGCCAGATTGTTGTCCCAGTACAGACGGCCATCGTCCAGACATCTCATAATATTATCCCATTTGGTATAGGCATATGTTATGGCCTTGCCTGTCAAAGAACTTGGACTGTATTTAATTCCTTCTGTCTCCATCCATACCTTCATTGCCTCCATGATTGGCCTGGACAGTTCCTGACGCGTCTGTCTGCGCTCATCATATGACAGGCCGGCTTCGTCACACTGGCGTTCTATTTTATAGATATGCTGTATCTGAGTCAGTGCATGTTGCACCATCTCCCTGTTTTCATCCAAAGCCTGCTCAAAATGACGGCGTATATGCACCAGGCAGTTGAGTAGCCGCACGTCGAGGTTGGTCTTGAAGGCTGTTTCATAACCTGCAAAACCGTCACATTGAAGATATCCCTTGAAGTTATATTGATCTGCCAGGGATTCGATGACCGCTCCGGCCCGTGATCCCCCGTCGTAATGGAAGATGACCAGTTTCTCCATGACTGATCTTACCATCCAGAGATATTCCTTGTCGGCTCTGTGTTTTTCTCTGTTAATGACCGGAACTGTAGTTTCATCCGCCTGTACATAGTCACAGGAGAAGACTTCCCATTTGAGTTCTTCATACAGAGGCTTAAGCAGTTCCACGGTTTTCTTGAACCAGCCGTCCAGTGTACTTTCGGTAAGGCCTTTCATTCCAAGATGGCGGTATTGCTGTATCTGACGGTAGAACGGGACATGATATTCATACTTCTGAAGCAGTATCTCGGCAAGCAGGCTGGTGTCAGCAATGCACTTGTCGACCGGCATCAGCGGCATGGGAGCTATCTCTACGCCTTTCTGTCCGGCTGGAGGAAGCAGGGTACTATCCTTGAGAGCATATTTGGGACGGATGATCACCTTGACGTAAAGCATTCCCGGCTTGTGTTTGACGACTTTTGTTATCTCTTCGCCTATTCTACGGTATAAAGACAAGTCTACGCCTTTCGGTTCTATTGTATCGGTTTCCAATACGGGCAAGTCCTCTATCATTTTGCGGTTCTGACGATTTCGTTTTACGTCTTCCACCGATTCCTTCTCAATCTTTTCCACAGCCTCGTCCCGCTTTTCTTCCGCCTGCTGCCGGAGTCCGGAAAACTCGTCGGCAAAGAGGTCTGGCATATTAGGATCATATACGCGAAGTTTCTCCGATTTACGACCAAAGAGCTGACGGTTCAGCCATGCGACCTGAGCCGTCAACTCCTTGATACGTTCCTGCAGATTTTTTATCTGTTCGGATTGATTCTTATTAGTAGTAGACAATGAGGCTATAGAGGCATTCAGCCCTTCTATCGTCTTGAGTAAAATTTCTTTTTCTTCCATTGTCTATACTTCTTTTAATGATGTAAATATACTAATTAACAGTGAATTATGCAACAATATCCAAAGTTTACTCACGCAAAAAACATGTTATACATGGTATTCCTTACGTTCGGCTCTTAACCGCCGGAGCCTCTGTTCCGGGTTTTCTGTATTCCTTCAACCATCATCACCAGATCGCGCCACTCCATGGGATAGCTGTTTGATTTGGGATCATACTCCGGCAGCTTGAAGCGACCGGCCTCCAGACGTTTTACATACATTACCATTACCATACCTCCGTCTTCGGCATGAAGGAGTTTCATTAGCCTGCGGCTGGAACCGATGAAGATGAAGACATCACCGTTCCTCACTTCACTGTTCATTTTCTCATGTACCACTCCACATAGCGAACTGATACCCTTGCGCATATCTGTCCGGACACGGAAGTAGCGCATCGTGTCGTTCAGGTTAAACATGACCGTCTCGAAGACTTTGGGTAAATATTTCCTTCAGCAAATCTTCAGAACCGCTCCCGAAGTGGGCACGAAGTCCATTGGGAAACAGCAGCGCAACACCATGCGGCAATTGTTCTTCTTGGGAAGACTCCGTAAATGCCTGTTTAAAACTGATAGGAGCCAACTCGTGTTTGATACTGCTCCTGTCAACGGAACATTTTCTACGCCAGTAGTGATAGGTTGAATAACTTACACCTATCTGTTGAAGGTACGACTTCAACGGCAGCTCGCTTTGTTGCACCTGCAATTCTAATTCTTCAAATTCTTGTCTGTTCATAATAATTGAGGTTTGATTGTATTCACTGCCGCAAAGCTACAACCAAACCTCAAAGTGTAAAAGGTGCATTTCTTCGAATGCTTACGTTTGAAGTTGCTGCGTACAATGATAATGCTCCAGTCGGGGATGCTGCCAACACCACAACTGTATTCCCAAAAGCGGATGTATAAATCCATTTCGCCTACATGAACAGAAACACAAATGCCGTTGGCGTTGTGCATAATGGAACAACAGTTTCTGTAACCGAATCTCTCACACAAATAGAGATTGAAATCGTAAATAAAATCGGAATAGTTCATAATAATTTGAATTTTGATGGTTAATAAAAATTTGATTATAGACTGAAACCTCGCTTGCGTTTCGGTTTCTTTTTTTTCTTTTTAAGCCGGTTGGCCTGTATCGCTTCCTCTGTATCATAATCCGTAGGAGAGGGTGTGAACAATCCCACACTGATGCCGGAATGATTCTCCTGCTGGTATTCATGCCGAGGTTCCTCGCGTATGGTTGCTGCCTGTACCTGACGCTGGTTCATGGTAGCGGAAAGAGCGTTATATCTCAGTTCCTGGTCGATGTTCAGGAAACTGAACTGACGATCAATCTTGGAACCGCTAAAAGTCAGTTGGTTGCATGTGAACTTGACACCTTGCATCTCGCCAGTCGTGCGACTTAGCTTCCATTGCGTATCAATTCCGTACTTCCGTAAGGCCAGTCGCAGCTCACTCCAGCTTCGGGCGTTCGGAACTTCTCGTTTCAAGGCATGATAGATAAAATACTTTACCTTGTCATGATGACGTAACCGCATGAAATTGACATGCTCTTTTCCTTCGGCAAAATGCAAACGGTAACGAGCTGTTAGCATCTTGCAGACCTTTTCATTCCGGTAACGGTCGTTCTTGTCGCTAATGGTGCGGCCGTCATTATCCACCCGGTTGTAAACGATATGACAATGTGGATGGTCACGGTCGGTATGTCGAGCGATGATGAACTGCGTGTTCTCGATTCCCATTAGCTTCATATAGTCATGGGCGATCCTCAACATCAGTCCATCATCGTCACGGATGCGGTCTCCGTCTTCTGCGGAGAAGCTTAATGATATATGGCCGACCGTGTTCTTGACCTTGTCGTTCAGTAAAGTCTGCAACTCGAATTGTTCTGCTATTTCTTCAGGTGAACCGTAGACACCAACTGCTTTCAGCAGACGCGATTTATCTTCTTTCAGCACATAGTTTACGCACCCGGAAAACGATGTGCCCTTGACAATTTTACCGATCATCTTTGAGCTGTTTTATGAGTTGTGAAATCTGTTGAACGGCGGTACTGCACTCATCAGCCACACGATAAAAACCGTAAGCATTGGCTCGTCTGGCAAGCTGATTCAGATTTGTGCTTTCGCCAATCAGTTTTCGGATGATGTCAAGATTTTCTCTCGTAATTCGTTCGCGCACCGTACCGTGTTCGATGAGTGAACGCACTACTTCGCTTTGACTGCGTTTACTGCGTCGGCTGAGTGCTCTGAGCCAGCCGAACTGTTCGTCTGTAAGACGGATTGTAACTGTATTTTTCTTGTCCATAATATTTGCTTTTGAGATTAATGATTGTGACTATCGGGAGCCGTCTCACCTTCTTTTGAGGTGAGCAAGTGGTCGGGAAATGTAATACACCGGCATAAACTTGCTCCAGTGAAAAAGAAGTGAATCAGACATCTGAAAGTCATCGTTTGAAAAGTCCTTCCCGTGCATGTTGAACCGTTGCTGAAAACGGTGCTTTCTTCACATCGACGAGCTGCAAATCGAAAGTTTCGACCAGCGTTTTTAGGGCCGGATTCAACACGATAAGACGATTGAGAATAGCCTCCTTAGTTTCTTCTCTCAGCAGAAAATCGGCGATGTCATAACCTGCATCCCGTTCTTCTTTTGTTGCGTTTCTTTCCATAAAATCGAAGAGAGAAACCTCTATTCCCAGGCTTCGGATCATCTCCATTTTACTGTTCCAATAGTCGGTTGCACCCAGATCGGGGAAGAGCAGAATACGTCGGTTTCTCAATACGCTCATGGCATCCCGATTGAACGCTCCATTCTTTCCGCCCGAAGCAATCCAGAGATATTGTGGCAGATAGAAACTGGATATCAAAGCGCTTTTCTCACTTTCCACAAGGGCAACCGGACGCTGCTGGTCAGAGGACAAAAGGTGCTCACCAAAAAGGCATTGCCGGAGGTTGAAATTCTCTTTCTTCAAAAGGGAATGTACCCACGTAATGTAGTTGTGCGGCTCTTTAATCCGTCTCCCGTTTTCAGGATTGTAGAGCATCACTTTTCCGGTGCGTACCCGTCCGGAAATATCCACCTGCCAGAAGACTGTAGCTCCCGGCCAATGCTTCGAGGTTCCCACATGGTAGCGCAACATCAGCTCTTCGGTAGCCTCCTGTCCGAAATGGAAACTCAGGAACTGAAACAGCTTGTTCGTGTGATACAGCTTTAGGGACTGCCTCATGATTTCCGGCTCAATGAATGAAGGCTCAGGAAGCAGACTGATGCGTGGCTTTGACATCGGCACAAACTTTTCGTTCAATCGTTCTTTGGCAATCGGGTTTTCGTCAAAGTACATTTTGGGCGTATAGTTGTAGCCGCACTTCTGTTCATGGTTGCACCTTCCTACATAATCGGGAAAACTGATTTGTTTTTCCGTATCGATGTATTTGGCGAAACAACTTTTGCGGTGGCAGTTCGGGCATGTATGCCGGGTGCTGACACCTTTGTATGGTTCTAATGTGAATCTGTAGTTCATTTTCTTTCTGTTTGGATGTTACTATGCACATTTTCGCAACTTCACAAACCCATCGGTTGCGAAAATGTGCATAGTAACAGGTTTATTTACTGTATTCTCCATGATTCTCTTTTCTGAATAATGTTCCGATGTGGCGTTTTAGAAACATCTTGAAAGCATGCTCTTTCATCCCGTAGCTTTCAGCAATGCCGATACCTTCTGCCGTTGTAAACCTCTGAGGCAGGTTCAGGTAGATGTTACGGTGCAATTCGCTCAACTGTTCCTGGCTGACGGCAGTCTGTACTTTTACGGCTGTAGTCCGAAAATATTCAGTCAGCAGGATGGCACGGTTCACGCTTTCAAGGTCAATCGTAGTCTTATCGCACTCTCCGCAAGTCCATCGGGCAAGCTGGATAATCAGACAAAACCGGATAATGTAGATTTCCAGTTTGCAGTAAATACCTACCAAAGCATCATTGGTTTCCATATCACATTGACGGGCATTTTCATGCTGCCAACCGTAAAGCCGTTGCTTGGCATTTTCATCAAATGGCAGGCATTGAGGCTGCAACTCATTATTCTCGTCATGCGGACAATCCTGTGCGATCAGCTTGTCGATAATCTGTTGCCACTGGATTTCCAGTTCTTCAGGAGTTTCCCGGTCATTCCATCTGCTTTTCAAGACAGATTCGGGCATCACGAAAAGAATACGGTCAATAAAACCGTTACTCGAACGCTCGCCTTTAACCAGTTCGCCCAGAATCTTCTTTTGGATGGTACCGATAACAGAGATATAGGGACGTCTGATAAAAATGGAACTTTGCGTACTCTTGCGGTCTGAAATCGTGGGCTTGGCATTGAACACCGAAAGCCAGAACTGTTCTTCCGAACCGTTGTTGTAACGGTTGAAATTCTTGAACCAAGCCGACAGCTCGTCCGACCAAAGGCAGAGTCCTCTGGGATTCTGGGCATGTATCAGGCTCAATCCTTCGGGAGTAATATCCGAAACAAGAAAGCGTCTGCGCACAGGAGCCTGAGGAAACTCATCCAAACCAACTTCCATGCATTCCTTTTTGCTCATGGACATAGTGCGTTCATACTCGACATACAACTTCTGATACTCCTGATTCTGACAATAGTCGTGCTCAATAAACGGCTGGAAAGCGAAACTCAGCGGATGACTTTTATTGGCTCCGGGGCGTCCAATCAGTGCCATGTACAGAATGGGACTTTCCAGCCAGTTGCGCTTCACCTGCACCAGATGGGAATTGCCAATCCCCACGGCAATGGCCGCAAGGATAGCCGCAGCAACATAATCCACGGGATAGCCCTGACAATCGTGCAAACTGCTGATGATACGCTGAATCCTGATAGGAAAGACTTCTATTGGGAACTCACCACCAGACATCTTGGCTCCGATACGCACAGCCTCGCCGATAATACCTTCTGCTGTTAATTTGGAGGTTTCCATAGCCGCACAAATCAAAAGTTATAACCTCCCTTTGGTTTGCGTTTCGCCCCATGTACTATCTCCGCTGCCTGTTCCTGAAGTGACATGGCCCGCATTTGCTTGCGTCCGGACTCAATCCATTGCAGCAGCTCATCTTCATAGAAATAGAGTTTCTTACCTCGTTTGTAAGCCGGAATCAGTCCTTTGCGCGCAAGCGTGTAAATGGTAGGCTTTGCCTTTCGTGTGATTTTTTACAGGGCTTCATCAATTTCAACAAGACGATGTTTGTCTGAAGAAGTTTGTGGTTGCAGTGCTGCTACCATTTGCCGGATTTGTTCCATCTGTTCTGTGAGATAACCTACCGCCTGCGGCAGCTTATCAAAAGTGATTTGTTCGTTTGCCATACGTACTCGTTTTTAATTGTTCGCTGGCAAAGGAAATTGGTGTTTTGATGGTGGGAAACATCACCGGAATATAACTGTGAGATAACTTTTGGTGGTGATTTATTTAGATAAATCCGTACTTTTGTACCAGTTAATAGGAAATTGATATGAAAAAATTAGGGCGAATTATTATCAGTGTCTCTGAATTAATGGAGAATCTGAGTCAGATTGATGCTTATTTATCAGACGACAATGAGGAATATTATAATAATGTCCGAAAATTAATCGGTAATGGAATTGATTTTGTCGTATATAAGTCTAGGGGAGATAATCATTTTGCTCCTAGTCGATTTATTGGGTATTTACAGAATGATATAATAACTCATTTTATAAAGAATAATGGTAAACATGGTAGTAAAACGACTCAGGCTATAAATAAAATACTCGGTTATACTTGTGAATATGATAAAAGCATAGATAAAGAATATCTCGTTTTCTGCAAAAAAATGGTATTATACCTCGGAAAATGATAAAGAGAAAAAGAAAATTTTGGATTCTTGATAATGATAGTAACACAAGATATGAGAATGAATATTATGAAGGCGCAAAACAACAAGTTTTGGTGAATAAATATGAACGAAATCCGATAGCTAGAAAAATGTGTATACAAAAATATGGATGTATCTGTAATATTTGTCAGTTTGATTTTGAAAAGGAATATGGAGAATTAGGTAAGGATTTTATTCATGTTCATCATATAACTCCCATCTCTGAAAATAAAGGAAAAAGTTATAAGGTGGATTATGAGAATGACCTCATACCAGTTTGCCCCAATTGTCATGCAATATTGCATAGGAGCAACATATCAATAGACACTCTAAAAGATATAGTTAGAAAAAATAGACGGTAAATTACACTAATTGATTATTTAAATGAATCTTAGTTTTAGATTCTGTGTGTGACATTTTACGCTCAATAGTTGAGATTTCCACGTCGCAAAGAGTGTGGGCAAAGACATTTTTAATAAATGTAGCTGTATGAATACGCTTTCTACCAAAAGCCTTGCCGATATTCCAACCAAAGTGCATAATATCAATACTTTTGAGTTGTGAATCAACCTTTACAGGCGATATCTTTTGTAAGGTATCTTCCGTACTATATTCTGCAACGTATGTGCATAGACGATTGAGATCTTCTTCACTCATATAAGCAACCATTGTTTGCTTCGTATAGCTGAGGACCTTTTCCAATCTGGTTTGAGTAGCACGATTCTTTTTTGCTATAGCGTTGGTTCGCATAACTTCATATTCTGAGGGTTCAGAGATTGTTTCTTCAGTGGTAGGAGCAGACTCAATGACATCAGGCGTAGCTTGGTTTGAATCTTTGATTGTAGAGGCTTCCGGAACAGAAACGGTATCATTGTGATTTTTCATCTTTTGAAAAGCAGGGAAACGCAATAGAAAAGCTTCTATGCGTGGCAACAGAAACTGATTGAAAGTTGTCTGTAAACTGGCATAGACCGCCATCAAGACAATTACTGTCGCAAAAAATGCAACACTACTACTGAAATCGTCAACGCCTTTGGATAAAACAAACTGCCGAGCTAAAACACCAACAACAAGAGTACCTACCAATACAAGGGAATAAAGTGCTATATGTTCTATACTTTTCTGATTCATAGTGATATTTGCTAATTGTTTGTGCGCAAATATATGTCATTTCATAGATATCATGTTATAAATCCAAGAAAGTGGCAGCATTTGTCCTCGATATGGTACTTATTTCTATACTATCTATGTCACAATAGAATAAAAAAGAAGAGTCCGACATGGGGTTAAAACCTAGTCCGACTCTTCTTACGTTACAGAACTCAATGCTATTTCAGAGAAATTTTATTCGCTGTCTCTCGCTTCTTGGAATTGACCAAATCAGCATTGATTTGAGTGGTGGTGACATTCTTATGCGTTAGTATCTTCGATACTGTGTAAATGTATGTACTTAAAGAGATTTGGATGACCACATACGAGTGTCTATACGAATGGAAGCTTATGTATTTTCTGATTCCAGCTTTCGAAATCTATTGCTTGTGAGGTTGATTAATCATAGCTCTAGTCAGTCATTTAAACACGCAGCTGGGAGCCAAACGTATTTCCAAAGCCTCGTTTACTGATAGGGGTGGGTAGCTTACGTTTCTGTTTTCTTGCAACAAATTCTAATGTAGATCAACTTCAATATTATCCCATGTAAGCTGTAAAATATTACTGATGCGGAGATTTGTCATACAGGAAAATAATGAGTTTGTTTCAATACAGTAATCTTACATAGTGTAACTAGTGTCTTGTCTTCCGATAATATAAGATACTGCTTTTTGACTTTTCCCATTCAATCTTGTCTATAAGTCATTAAGATTCTCGCATAACATCTTCTCTTGATAAGCTATTTTCAGCAATGTACGGAAAATCGAAAAATAACCAACTACAGAATTCCTCGAAATGTTAATGTTAGAGTAACGGATCTGTTTACAATTCAGTCGATAATGTCTAAACTTCTGGCAAAGCTCTGCTGTTACAACGCCGAAAGTGTAATAGCAGATACAAACGTCTCAAAATGCAAGTAAACGCAGTCCCATTTGTGATACGATACTTAAGTTTTGCTTTCTCACGAAAATAGGCAAGAAAATCAGCTTTCATTTTGTGCTTGTCAAGAACCCCGAATTCTTCGTTAACGATTGCTTGTACTCTGATACAACATACGGCTTCAGCCTTACTCTATATCCCCATTATTGAAATCACGTTCAATTTCATTTTGGGGACGGGTATAGAATCAATACCAAGATATTCCCGGAGATTCATTTTTATTCTATCCGGATTATAAATTGCCGGATAATAGTATAGGTAGAGAGAATTTCTGCTGTTATTGATAACTCTTGAAGTAATTGGTGAGTTTTTGGGTTTAAAATATTGCATATATCGCAAAAGTATATGTCTATATAGAAATATAATTATGTAATATGAAAGTCTTTTGAGATGAATTGGCTATTTTTGTAATACAAAAAGAAATAACTATGGCAGACATAAATCGTATTAAGGTAGTTCTTGTAGAGAAGAAGAAAACGAATAAGTGGCTTGCTGACCAAATTGGTAAAGATCAGGCTACAGTAAGCAAATGGTGTACTAATACAACACAGCCCACTCTTGAAACTTTAGTAGAAATTGCAAAGATACTTGAAGTTGATATTCGTGAGCTACTTGTCCCTACAGACAATCAGAAAATTATGATGACTATCTTGTAACTTATTCAAGTATAATTTTATGATTGAAAAATCTATAATAGAAGAAATCCTGGCAATTTATAAGTCATTGCCACAAGAAACTTTGCAAGATAAAGGAGATGGGTGGGTCAATTTGGCTAATATGGGCTCGCCGCTAAAGAAAGCAAATATAAGCTATAAAAAATATGGCTATGAAAAACTAGCAAAGTTTATTGCTGATTTACATATATTTGAAATTGAGGTGGATAAGTCTGGAACCTTACCTGTTGTATACATTAGACGATTAAATAACGATAATGTAATAACATTTAATAATCGACAGAAATCATTAACGAGGCATTCATTCTCAAATTCTAAGTTGAACTCGATTGAGGCATTGTATTCTTTGCCAGAGGTAGGAACTTACTATAAGAAGCTAATTAAAGATGCAGAGATTGGATGGCCGGAGATTGTTGGTTTTTATGAAATCAACAAAGAAGGACAATACAAAATATCTGATGTTCGAGATAATTTATTCCATGAACATAAATATCCTGCTATAAGTGAAAATGACACTGAACGAGAAATTGTAATTTCACTCAATGGGCCATTATATACTCTAAAAACCAACCGATATTATCGTTTTAATTGGAAAGTTTCACTTGCAAATAATGAAAGGGGTTATGTTATAGATGTAGATAGATCAAAACCAGCTAAGCGAATAAATCCCATGGATTTGATAAATAATCTACACAAGTTATGGGATGACAGAGCTCATGGTACTGCCATGAATAGTGCAATGGAAACAATTAGCTCAGAGTTAATGGCAAGTAGTGATGGAACATTTATCTATGAGTTGTTGCAAAATGCAAATGATTATCCTATAAAAGACAAAAATGATAAAGTTGTCCCTGTGGAAGTAGAGTTCCGATTAACTGATAAATATTTAATTTGTAGGCATTCAGGAGCACAATTTACCCCACGTGATGTAGCCGGAATATGCAGTATCGGCAGTGGTAGCAAAATAAAAAACAAAAATGCAATAGGCTATAAAGGAATTGGATTCAAGACTGTATTTCATGCTCATGACTGGGTTTATATTAAAACTGGAGATTTTACGTTCCGCTTTGATAAGAACCAAGAGAAGGATGGACGGCCCTTTCAAATTATGCCTATATGGACAACTGTATCTGAGTTAGAGAAATTTGACAGTACAATTCCAAATCTAATTGAAGAAGGTTTGAGCAAATTTAATGTACAGATAGTCATGCAACCAAGGGAATTGGACTATTTGTATGGAATGGATAAAAATCAAGAATCTGAAAAGAGTCATGAATATGTGCTAAGAGATATATTTAAGGACATCCGTGATATCGTTTTTATACCCAACATTAAATCCGTAAAGGTCTTCTTTCCAGGAGAAGAGCCAATAATTTGCACTAAAGGAGAATTAGCTAATTGGATAGTTTCAGATGCTTTTAAACATGAACTAGATGAAGAAACAGAAAGATTCATCATTATAAAAGAGTGCAATGAACATCCAGAAAGGAGGATACCGCCAAAATATAAAACATTCACAGATACTTATGTTTCTTTTGCGGCAAAAAAGAGAGGTAATATTATAGAACCAGTTGAAAAAGCAACAGTATATTGCTATTTGCCAACCAAGGCTGAGTTTGGATTTCCATTTTTGATGAATACTGATATGGTGCCATCGGGTGATCGAAACCAATTAAAGACTGACGTTAAGTTTAATCTTTTATTTGCAAAAATTGCAGGTGAAAAATTCTTCTTTTGGTTACAGCTGCTAATGGAAAGTAATGAATACGAACTTGATTCTGTTTTTTCTCTTATTCCGGATTTTGATGAATGCAAAAAGAGGCACTCCGCCTATGACTCTTTTATTGATGAGTTTCAACAAGAATTTGAGAAACATATTCTACAAAAAAAGTTTGTTCCAATCAAAGGGAATGATGAACCGTACTCTTTGACAGCAAAAATTATATATGATACCACGGGCATATCTTCATCAGACATTATGTCTGATGAAGAACTATTGACATTTGCCAATGGTGCTAATTGGACTACTAATAATGATGAATATTTCCCTCATCCTGATCTTAGGGATAAGCCATTTTTCTCTGTCTTCATAGGAAAATATCACGCAAATAACATGGTCTTTGGCGAGGAACAATTACTTGAAATGTGCTCAAAGTCAGATTTTATTGAATGGCTTCAAATTCAAGAAAACAACAATCGATTCTTGACTTTTTTGTTAGATCATAAGTATTTATCTGACTTTATCAAACAAAAGAAAGAAATATTCATTGGCGAAAATGGAAATTTGTATTCAGCATCCTCAATGTATTATAACATCGATGAGCAGTTGGAAAATCTTTCATACTTTGCAGATGACTACCTTCCTCATTTATCATATGCTACAAGAGAATACTTTAGGGAGAATGCGAACTGGAATGAAACAATAAAAAACGAGTTCTTGGTTTTTGATGCAGATAAATTTGTGTCAGATGTTCTTGCAAACAATGATATGAAGTCATTATTGAGGAATAAGGACAATTCAGTATCTTTTATCCAATTCCTTACTACTAATCAGATAGATTGCAAAGGGCTGTTAGATCTTCCATTTTACAATGTAAATGATGAAATTGTGAGTGATTTTAATCGTCTAGTATTTTTTGAATCTAATCGTGGTTATGAAGTTAAGAAAGAGGAATGGCTTGATGATGCATGGATGGATTTCATCTCAAAGGATTACTATGATAAAAACAAGGAAAAGTGTTTGGAATATCTAAAGAATAGATTTCACGTGCTTGAGTATTCTGATAAAGAAATCATAAATTCCATTATAAAAGAAAATGATAATTTGTCCAAAATTAACGAGTCTCTTGATGACATTAAGACGGCTACGCCATTTATTGACTTCGTTAGAATTAATGTTAATGAATTTAAGGATGGAGAGCTCACTGCATTCGATGTAATTGTTATTGATAGAAACGGCAATTCTTTGGTCGGACCAGCATACAAGAATTCTTTTATCTATTCAGATAAGTATGAGGAGATTATACAAAAAAAGTGGTTGTCGGATAATTGGATTTATTCATTGTCTGATAGTTATTTTGTTGGTAAAAGTGAAGGAGAAAAAGAAGAATTGGTATCAGTCTTTTGTAGGTTATTTGGTGTAAGAAAATTCGAGAATGGCATTTTTTTCAATGAAATTATACCAGATAACTTGGGCGATCTTGTGAATAACTTGTTTGATGTCGAGTCCAATATAGATTTCTGGCGTTGGATTAAGATAAATTGCCAGGGAAATATTTCCGTATTGAAAGATTTACCGATAATTGCGTCTGATACGGAAGGTAAAGAACATTATTATATAATCTCAGAGAACTCAATTTATATGTCTGATGACTTATTGCCTGATGGACAGTATATTGAATCAATTGTAAAGAAGTATTACGATTCGCCATTATTCGTTATTCCTAAATATGCAGAAAGTTTAACTGCTGCTTCAAAAAAAGAATGGAGAAAATTCTTTGAGAATCTTGGAGTTATGTCAGAACAGACCGAACTTGTATTTGACCAGATAATCCCTAATTTGTCTGAAATAGAAGATCCAGGTGTCCCCAGCATGATTGCACAAGCTAAGGATTACTTTAAGGAACGAAATGTTTCCATTTCTGATTTATTGTCTTTACGTCTACAGAAGCGGGATGGAGAGTATGAGCAAATTTGCAATTGCCTTTTTATCAGCACGAAAAAGATAAACGAGCCATTTAAATATTTATTACTTGATAACGAGTGCGATATTTCGCAATATAGTGCGGAAACCAGAGCTTTGATACTTGATATTGCAAAAGAAGCAGGAGCTACCATAGTGGAGAATGTTGAAGATTGGCGTTTTGAAAAGATTGCGAAGTATCTTAGTATGCAAGATAACGGCAAAATTTCAAATGATATTCATTTAAGATTTGTTAAGGATATCTTAGAAATTGATGACAAGGAGAGAAAAGTATATATCGATAGTATTCGTAAAATCAAGTTGCTTGCTAAAGACAATAAGTATTATGACCAGAAACAACTAACTCTAGGTAAAGAGTATCATCCTCTATGCGACTTTGAGAGTAATGGCATTACAGACAAAGAGCTTACATATCTTGCAGCAAATTATTCGAAATTTGATTGTGAAAATCTTGGAAGAAAGATTAGAGATACATTTGATATCCATTATCGATTTGAGGATAATGATATAAATCTACTATCCAATTTTACTTTTGCTGATTTCTTTTGGAGAAGGTTTATTCCACACAAGAATGCACCTGTTGGAACAATAAAGACGATGATTGAAGAAGGAAAATTTAATGGTAAAAAGTGTGTACCTATTCCGTGCGGTATTGTGGATTATCCAGAAAATCTTTATAGCAGAAAGGAACTTAGGGAATACATGAAATTGGTATCTGACTGGAGTAAATGTTATCCTTTTGATGACTATCCAAATACTTCATACGAAGTCCTTGATATGCTTCCATTCAAAGAGACACTTTCGTTTGAAGATGGAATGAATGCGCTTATGTTCACAGAAGATCAAACCAAGCGTTATTTCCTTTTGAAGTGGATGGCAGATGATTACGATGAACATGACATTGAAAAAAATAAACGTATAACTGAATATAGAGAGGATGAGAAATCCAGGTGGAGAAATAGAAGCCTGAAAAAGTGTTTCCTTCGTGATCTGTATGCTTTGGATATAGATGAGAAAGCAGATGCAAAATATTTGGAACAGTATTTTAAAGCTCATCCTAAAATAATTCTTGATGATTATTTCTCAAAAGCTACGGAAATTTTTTATAAGGAATGTAAGATGCTGCAACTCCCTTGTATAAAGTGGGAGGATATGATTTTTGCGCCGGAACTATCTGATATAAATGATAATCAACTTAAAAACAAGCTTAGAAATTACTTATTATTTGTTGCAGCTATTGAAAAACCCGATAATTGGTTAGAGTATTATAACTCATTATGCGAACAGTTTGATAAGTTATCTTTTCAAAGGTGTATCAGAATTTCCCTTACTTATAAGTATAACAAGGAAATCTCACAAACAGCTAAAAAATTTTATCATGATTCCGATAAGAATATATTCTATTATGTTGGAAAATGGAATGATTTGCTCGTTTTTACCGATTTTATAGATGAATTGCGGAATGTAGTCGGCAGTGAGATGGATAGAGATTTATTCATGCAGGTATTCGTCCCTAAGCAGAGCATAAATGAATTTGAAAACTTTGCCAATGAAAATTGTAAAGATTTAGCTGGTGATGAGAACTTTAGAAATATAATACAGAAACAGTTAGGCGTTAGAATTGCAAAGTCTGAGTATGAAGAAAATGATGAAGAGCCAGAACTTTTGAAACCGATAATTTCAAACTTAGACTCCTATGTTGTGGATGAGTCTGAAACAGAGATGCAAAATGATAATACTGATGAAGATTTTGAAACCGATGATAGATCTGACCCTTCTTCAGATATACAAATAGAAACAAGTAATGATTCAAATCATGAATTAATAACGCCTAATTTAGGCGAACCAACGGATATTATACTTAAGACAGATATTGTTAATACAGAATGTGATACCGCAAGAGGTGAAGAATATCTACACGTAAATAGGCATAATGATTATGAGCAAGTAGAAGAAGACAAAAGCCTTGATGGTTCTGCGAATTATGATATACATCCTAATAACGTAGAGCCTAAGAATTTTGTTCCTGTGACTTTTAATCATAAGTCTTCTGAGGCAACCTCTTACGTAAAGAATACAAATAAATCAGATTATGACCCGGATCGTAATGAATACATGGATTCTAACGATGAAGATAAAGATTTTCAATATCTTGGTGATAGACCATATAAGCCTTTTACTCGCAGACATCCCAAAAACTCTACCAAAGAAGAGACGGAACGTATGCGCTCCCATGGTATTCCACTAGAATTGGAGTCTTTACCTGAAACTCAAGAGGAAATTGACTTGTTAGCTAAATGCAATATTAAGCCAGAACAAATTGCAGATACTAACTATCTTGCTCAACTACGTCTATATCTAAATTTAAAAAATGAGCAACATGAAGAACCGGTAGAGACTATGGAGGAGTTCGTGAAAAATGCAAAAGATGTAACAGAACATCAGTTAAAGGATGGTCGCTGTGTACATGCCTGCAGTGCCGCACGTGGTGTTATGTATATCGGACCTACAGTCTGGAATAAAATGCTCAACGGAACATACCGAATATGCGTATATCTTGATGGGAAAGGTAAAAACTTTGAGTGGATAGATACAACTGAAAAGTTCTTGCAATTAGTAGAGAAGGATGATGTTGTATTAAAAATTACAGGAAAGGAAAAAGTAAAGGTTGTAAATGCTCTATATACAGGTTTACTGGAAAATGTAAAAGGCACAGCCTATACGCTAATCCGAGTAGCGTCTCATACTAATATGGATGCTGTGTTTGCTCATTATGTAGGTGCAATGGCCGAGGCTAAAGACGGGAATATAGATACTAACGAATATGGAGATTAATTATGATTGACAGAATAAAACTATCCAACTATAAATCATTCTTTGCGGATCAGGTAAAAGAAGCTATAAATGAACAGCAAAAAATAAATAAGTCCCAGATGTACAATCTGTTTAGAACTGGCGAATTGTCAATTGCATATGTTGACTCCATCCAACATGAAACAGGTATGGTGATACTCAAATGCCCACGCCATATGGCGCCACGGCTAAAAGTACAAAAAAGCATTGTAATTATAGCCAAAGGAGCAAAGGCTGCTTTGGGCGATCATATAACTGAATGGTCATGTCGTTGGGAGGAGTTTTGTGCTAATCCTACTTATCATTCACCAGGATCCGACATGATTCCAATGTATTATATGAATTCTGATAATTCGTCATACGACTATGTGGCGTGTTCTGGTATAAGCCTTAAGTTGTACGATATATTTTCTAAAACTGTAGCAGCCGGGAAATCGCTTACTGTTATTATACATAATCCATTTCCACCAGTTGACTATTTCCGCAATCTTGCAAGTTATATGGATATGTTCTCTTCAAATGATGAGTTAAATGTTGAGCCAACTATAGATTATGAATCTTGGTTTCCTGAAGAATTAGCGTTTGACGAGCAAGCTCCCACAAAAATATCGGATACTATCATTCAGACATTGACGGATGAGCATTCTTGTATTGTACAAGGTCCTCCAGGAACAGGTAAAAGTTATACTATTGCCACAATCATTTCCCAATATTTAGATTGGGGTAAGACTGTATGTGTAACTACGATGGCCAATAAAGGACTAATCGAGTTGATCAAACAAAAACCTTTACAAAAGTATATTAAAGAGGGGCGTGTTAGTAAGACGAGTCTGTCTGTTGATGAACGAAAACTGGTGAATGGAGTTAAGAATGCTACTTCAGATTTGCAAGTGCCGAATGGAGAATTGTTGTGTGCTACAAACTACCAGCTATCAAGCGTATATAGTGAGAAGAAAATGGCACTATATGGCCTGCCTAAATACGATTTGGTCGTAATAGAAGAAGCTTCTCAGGCTTTTCTCACGGCTATAGTTGCGTTTAAGCAGTTGGGGATTGATTGCCTAATTGTAGGTGATCCTATGCAGTTGCCACCTATCGTGAAACTTAACAATCCACAATATAATTCGTGGAATGTGGCAACACAAGTTGAAGGATTGAAGTCTATGGCACTGGGGACATCGATAAAATCTTATCGTATAGTAACCACTTTCCGTCTCACGAGTCGATCTGCCTCCCTTACAAAATGCTTTTACGGGAATCGTTTTGTTTCTGTGAAGAAAGACTATTTAGATTTTACCAAAGCGAATAGTGTCTTATTTCCACAAGATGGCGGTGTACTTTACCATTGTACACTAGATGTCCGCAATGGAGTTTATTCAGATAAAGCAGATGCTATTATACGAGATGTGATTGAAAAACTGGAAAAATTTTATCCTGATCGTTCTTTAGCTATCATAACACCTTTTAGAGATTCTGTAAAGGAACTGCAGAAACGTTTCTGTACGTCTGACCTTGAACTGGATATAACTATCGAAACGATAGATAGAATCCAAGGTATGACTGTTGATTATGCTATTCTATACATTCCTGGAAGGAATCCGGGTTTCGCACTAGAAGATCGACGTTTTAATGTAGCAACAAGCCGTTCGCTTAGTACGACTCTCATTATTTCAGATATGCCTCTTAACGAATTTCACTCTGTCTCGCCTACAGTATTACAGTTTATAGATAATTGTGATAAGTTTGATGGTAAAACAAATGTATGGAGAACTAATTTGCAAGATTCAAAATCATCAAGCCCTATAGTCCAACCTATATATGAAGAAAAAACAGCATCAACGGTCTCCTCCACAATAGGGTTGAAAGTTGTAGGTAAAATTGACCTCTCTCAATTTGAACGGAAAAAGAAGGAATTAAGTATAACCAAGAAAAACTATTATATCATTGATACTAATGTTTTTATAGACTGTCCAGATATTATTTCTAAGATTGACAGAAAGTATCCTATCATCTTGTCTGCAAAGGTGACGGATGAACTCGATAAGATGAAAATCAAATTAACTGAAGAACGAAGACAAAACGCGGAGAAGGCTTTACGCAATCTTAATAATGAGTCACAGCATGAGATTTTATACGAGTTCGCAGATGCTTCTTTATTGCCAGATGACTTTGATAAACGTTCACCTGACAATATGATATTATCAACCGCATTAAAGTATAAAGAACAGAATCCAATTATGCTTACGTCTGACAATGGTTTACAGTTGAAATCTAAAATACTCGGTATATCAACGATTTCGTTGAAGGCCCTTTTAAGATATGATAATAAAAGGTTTTAAAAAGTGAATTTTTATGAATTACTATAGGAATTCTGATAAACAAATTCATCTATTCTTCTTATTTTTATCATTAGATAAAATATTTTGTATAGTTGTTAGTAATATGGTTGTAATGCAGTTCCAAAGAGTCTGTCTTAGATAGAATAATAAAAAAATCTACGGTTTTTTTGTGAAATATAAAAATATTACAATATATAAAAACTTTAAATAATGAATGGTCAACTATTATATACAACAAAGGAAGTATTTGATTCTTATCTCCATGGTAAAAAATATGCCATACCACCTTATCAAAGAGGATATAAATGGGAAAAGGAAGATATAGACAAATTATTATATGACATTCACAATTTCAACTTGAACGAAGATTTAGACCTATTCTATTGCCTTCAAAACATAACTCTTGTAGAGAATCCTTTTTCATTTAATGTGGTTGATGGACAACAAAGGTTAACAACACTTACTATTATTCTTTCTTATCTTGAAGAGTTTCAACTGATAAACGAAAAACTACAGTACAATGTAAGGCAGGAAACGGAAGATTTTTTAAAGGAATTTATCTTCAGAGCAAGTGGTATAAAAGAAATTAATACTTGGGATGAATTACTAGTTAAAGCGCAAGTAAATGGGAAAGATTACGACTATCAGGATATTTATTACATATTCAATGCTTATAAAACGGTTCAGGCTTGGTTTGATTTGAATAGTTGTGCTTTATCCAGTATGAAGGATAAGATACTAAACCATGTAAAAGTGATAATAAATTTGCCCAAGAATATTGAAGAGAAAGAACTTTTTGAGAATCTAAATGGCAAAAGAGTACCATTAGATGGGGCGGATTTAATTAGAGCTCTCATTATAACCCGAGTTGCGAAAAAAGAAGTAGGTGAAATAGATGACACAACCAAACAAAATGTACTGATCAATGAAAAGCGTATCAAAATTGGACTTAGTTTAGATGCTATGAATCTTTGGTGGTCCGATAAAAACAGACAGATATATTTTAGACAATTCACAAAGGAAGCTAAAGTGTCAGATATCGGGTCAATCTCTTTTAATGAAGTATTATATCCTATAAATAGCCTTTATAAACTCTATGCTCTTGCATTCGGTGAAGGTAAGTTAAGTATGGATTTTTACGAAAAGAAGTCAACAGGAGATAACTTTCTTCAGGAATTGCAACTACTTCAAAGGACTTTGGAAAACTGGTATAACGATAGAGAATTATATCATTTGATTTTGTTTACATCTATATTTGCAGGAGAATCCTTCAAGGAAAAGGAAACATCAAGGCTAACATTTAGGGATTTATACATATTATGGAAAGGGACGCTTCGCAAGGATTTTATACAGCAACTAAAAAATAGAATAGCCCAAAATGATGTATTTGAGGATTTACTTAAGCAAGTTAGTTATAGTGATGATGAGATGCAAAAAATTGCATTTAAGGAATCATGGTTTGACAATAAATTGGTGAGTGTATCCACTTTATTGGACATTATCAGTATTCTTTCAACAAATAGCAATGTAAAACTTCCAGCTGTGTATTTTAGAGCAAACAAGGAAGATCTTGAACATATCTTTCCACAAACGCCTATAGGTGACAGAATTAAAGACAAGCGAAAACAAACTGACATTCTGTATCAATATCTTGATATTATAAATAAATCAGATAATACAGAACAAATAAATATCAAAGAAGATGAAATCGATTGGGACAACCTGGAATGGAAGGAAAGCATCAAATCAAGAATAAACGATAAGATTAATAAGATTATTCCTATTAATTCATTGGGAAATATGTGTGTACTACATGAATCAGTCAACAGAGGCTATGGTAATGATTTCTTTTTAGAAAAAAGAATAGATATAATGAGAAAGTCAAGAGAAGGATATTTTATCAGACCTCATGTATATGATGCATTCAATAAGATTTATCTTGAAAGACAAACAGGATGTATTAATACGAAAATGATGATTAATTGGGATAAGTCAGATATACTGGCCCGAAGAAAATATATAATTAATCAAATAAATATTTTTTTGAATCAATCTTATGAATAAACATAATGCATATTTAAAAGACGAGAATCTGTTAACTCTCTTTTCTCTTAATAATTTGATTGTGCCAGAAATTCAAAGAGAATATGTATGGGGGAATAATTCTGATGTTCTTGAGAATTTCCTTATTGATTTAGAGAAGAAGGCTTCTCCGTGTGCGTCATGTCACCATGTCCATATAAACAAAAACATAAACGTAGGATTCTTATATTCTTATAAGCCATTGTATGTAAAATATGAAAGCGAAAGAATTATGGATGAATTCCTCATAGACGGACAACAAAGAATAACAACATTATTTCTTCTGCTTCTATACAGAGCATCAATTGAAAACCGTATAGATGATTTCATCTCGATATGTCGTGCTGATGAAAGTGAAACAGAAATGGGCTTTAACTATAAAGTTCGTAGTCTGACACAGAAGTTTATAATGCAATTAATTCAACACACTATAAATGAAAAGGAAAAGGCGTTTGATTTTATTTCTGACATGCAGAATACTCCGTATTGGTTCTTGGATGATTTTAGAAATGACCCTACAGTTATGTCCATGATAACCGCCTTGCAATCAATAAAAAAAATATTTGGAGATACCTCCAATTTCTATTTTGATTATCTTCTAATCAATATTCATTTTTGGCATTTTAAGACAGAGGCAACATCACAAGGAGAAGAATTATACATAACCATGAATTCAAGAGGTGAGCAATTGTCTGATAATGAAATGCAAAAAGCTAGGGTTTTACCAGTACCAGAACTTTTCAATTATGGACGTGAGTGGGAAAGGTGGCAGACATTCTTTTGGAGAAATAGGAAGCAGGGTAAAGCCAACAACCCAAATGCAGATAAAGGATTTAATAATTTTCTCGCATGTATTGAAGGTTTGGAATATTTTAATAACCCATCATTAAAAGGAATAACAATCAGTGTAGAATCCATTAAAATATACATTGAAGGGCTAATGTATATATGCAGTACTGAATTTAAAAATAAAGTGTCAACCATTTACGAAGGACTATACACCGATTGGTTTGATTCATTTATTAGTATTTTATGGAGTGAGATAAATAAATACGATGGTAAGTGGGATATTATAGATCCACGAGGAGGAGATTTGAAAGTAAGAAAAGAATATGAGAATAATTCTATAGCAAGGAATAAGTCCATGATATTCTGGTCTTGGATGACATATTTTAGGTTATGCCGTAATAATATAAGTGATGAATTACTCATAAGGATTCTCCATTTCTACTATATCAGATATCAATGCTATAAACGTTCCTCAACATCTATTGAAACCATTATAAAATGTTTCATAGAAACAAATGGTGAAATTGACAAGCAATCAATTTCGCTTAATGACGACAATGAAGAAGATAATAAAAACAATAAAATCTTTAGTGAAGAGGAAGTTTTGCTATCTTCTCTTTACTCATCAGATTCAAGTGCAATGAAAGAAATTGAATCTGAAATCTGGAAAATGCAAGATTTACCTTATTTTATTGACGGTAAAGGTGTTGGAGGAAATACAATATATGATTTCTTTTCTGATGAAAAAATTATCGATAAGTCAAATCTTCTATTAAGTATCAAGTCCTTATATGGTAACATTACTAAGTTGCTTGATAAAAGTTCTCTTATAACTATCAAACAGATTCTTTTGTTCTATGTCTATGATAATAAGTCATTTGCTGTTCAACAATCTCCTTGGTACTATACTAATTATGAGACAAGCTCTTGGAAGAGAATTGTAAGAAGTAAGCATTTTATCAATTTTTATAAGGAATTTTTAAGTTCTAATATGGACTGTAAGGAGTTCTTACAAAAGAAACGTAATGATTTTTTTAATGATCCAGAAAACAAAACTATAGTTAGAAATGATAAACCGTTTAGTCATCGTAAACTGTTGATTCTGTATGACTTTCTTTGTGATGGTGGAATTTGGGATGAAATACATGAAAATGTAGTATTCTGGAAAAACAATAATAGTGAATCTACAGAGGAAATCTTTATAGGTCAAGATACAGTCTGGAAAGGCAAGAGATATTACGATACTCGGATTTTCCTTCCATCAAATTGGAAGGAAAAGTTAAGGGATATAGGTATTACTATTATTGATAATGATACAACATTGGGTCAAGATAATTTTCAATAATATAAACTAATAAGAAAAAGTTGAGTTATGCATATACAATAGTTCGGTAAATTTTACCGAGCTAAAAAATTAAACATCGGAGGCGGTCAAGCCGACTCCACAACATAAAAGTTCATTGAAGTATTGTCAATACTGACTGCTCAGCAGTGGCTTGAAATATGTCGGAGAATGCCCGAAAAAGATGCGTAATTTGTTGAAAATAAAACAAGAAAAGTATTGCATAAATCATTGACTTTTAGTAGCTTAGAGTGTTCCACCACTTTAAGTTATGAATACAGACAACCTGCTCATGCAATACCAATCCGAGGCCTTGGAGGCACTCAAATCAATGACAAATTTAGGCAAACCTTTTGAAAAAGTCATCATGGATGTACTGAAACTTTTCATGGCAATACCGGACAAGATTAATTTCCTTCAGATGGGACGGTACGGACAGTTCTCCGAACAAACATACCGCAACACATTCACGAGAGGCAACTTTGACTGGTTTGGCTTCAATCAGCATCTTGCCAAGAAGGTCTGTACGGGCTCATTCCTGGCACTTGCCGTTGACCCGAGCTACATTCCGAAGTCGGGGAAGAAGACCCCGTGGTTTGGGAAGTTCTGGTCAGGGGCTGTAGGAGAGGCCAAGAAGGGTCTGGAGCTGATGGGCATAGGCCTGATAGATGTCGACAACCACGAGTGTATGACTCTTGGCGCCTTCCAGACACCGGACTCTATGACGCTTGAGGATATGGACTACAACCTGATTGATTGGTATCGGGAGCAACTGATTTCAAGGAAAGACAGGCTGCTTCCCATCACCAGAACCATTGTTGCAGATGCGTTCTTCTCCAAGGAAACATTTGTCCGGCCTTTGGTAAAGGAGGAGTTCAATGTCGTCAGCCGTTTGAGGAACGACGCCGTGCTGTTCTACCCTACAACAGAGTCTCCGACAGGAAAACGGGGTCGCCCGAAACTGTATGACGGGAAGGTGGATTTTGCCAACCTTGACACCTCGCGGTGCGAGGAAATCCCCGTATACAACGGAAGACTCTTCGGTCTTAGAGCCTACTCCAAGAGCCTCAAAGGCTACGTAAAAATAGCAGTATGGTATCCTCTTGAGGGCAGGACCGACAGGTGGAAAATATACTTCAGCACGGATGTCTCCATGAGTACTAAAGATGTGATCAACTGCTATAGAGCACGTTTCCAGCTGGAGTTCTGCTTCCGCGATGCGAAGTCCTTTGCAGGGCTGACCAATTGTCAGGCGAGAGACCTTCGGCGATTGGAGTTCCACTTCAACGCATCTTTCTCCGCAATCAACATTGCGAAGGTGGCCTGCAAGGAACTGGGAATGCCATTCTCGGTATCCTCCTGCAAGCCCATGATTCACAATGCCTATATGCTTGAGCGATTTATTTGCGTGTCCGGTATGCAACCAGACCCGCATATTATTGACAAACTTTTCAAAGAACTGGTTTTATTTTCTGCCAGAGCCGCTTAGCTCCGGCTATTTATTAACGAACTATTGAGATAAGATATAAGTTTATTATTTCAGTGAAATCTTATTCGCCGTCTCTCGCTTCTTGGAATTGACCAAATCAGCATAGATTTGAGTAGTGGTGACATTCTTGTGCGTCAACATCTTCGATACTGTGTAAATGTCTGTGCCTAAAGAGATTTGGATGACCGCATACGAGTGCCTAAAGCAGTGGAAGGTTATGTGCTTTCTGATTCCGGCTTCGGTAATCCATTGTTTCAGTGGATGATGGGTCATGGATCGGGTTAAACCTTTGAAGACTTTTCCGGTGCCCCATTCGCCACACAACTCCAGTGCCTCTTGACTAATGGGGAGGGTAGCCTCGGTTTCTGTCTTTTCGGTGCAGATACGGATATAGTAACCTTGATCCGGGCCGACTTCAAAATCACGCCAGTCCAGCTTCAGAATATCACTGATACGGAGACCGGTCATGCAAGCAAATAGGGAGGCTTGTTTCAAGACAGGAATCTTGCATGGCGTAGCTGCCAGTTTCTTGACTTCATCAAGTGTCAGATATTCTTTCTTGACCTCTTTCCATTCAATCTTTTCCAGAAAATCGTTCAAGTTCTCACGCAACATCTTCTCTTTATAGGCTATTTTCAGCAAGGCTCGGAAAGTTGAATAATAACCGGCTGCCGAATTGCGTGAGATATAAGCATTGGGATGATTGATCTGTTTGCATTTGAGCAGGTAATCCCTGAATTTTTCACACAGTTCCACAGTAACATCGCCGAATGTGCATTTGCCACCGATAAATTTCTCAAAGTGATTGTAAACACAATTCCATTTCTCATACTTTTCCCGTGCCTTTGTCCGGAAGTAGGCGAGGAAATCTACCTTTTGCTTGTTCTTGTCCAGGAACCCGAATTCTTCATTGATAAGCGACTGGACACGGATACAACGAATGGCCTCTGCCTTGTTCAGCATATCCTGATTGAACATTCTTTGCTGCTCGTTCTTGGGTTTGGCATAGATATAGATGCCGAGGAATTCCCGGCGACTCATCTTCATCGTATAAGGATTGCGGATGGCCGGATAATAATCCAGATAAAGAGATATGCGGTCGTTACGCAATGGCTTTTGTCTCAAAGTTACGTTGGTGCATGTAAGTGTCATAGCTATATTGTTTTTTGATTAATACTTGTTTTGTTGCAAATTAAAAAGGTGTTATGATGGTGGTATATATCACCGGAAAATAACTTTCGGCTCATTCTATCTTTGGAGGTTCAAAGAACTTATCCAGCTCAGCCCGCAGGATCTTGGTATATTTACCGACTTTGATACGGGGAATATTATGGTATTTCACATAATGGTAGAGTTGGTCTCGTGTCAGATTGAATCGTTCCATTGCTTCGGCAATGGTGTAGTATTTGGGCTCTTCGGGAGCTATGAGACCTTTGGCAATGTCCACATGCTTTTTGGAGTAGTACACCATAATACCGACTTTCTTTTTGGGAATGGCATTCTTTGATACGAAAGAATAGATGGCCGTTAGTGTCATGCCGAACTTCTCCTGCATGTCTTGCGTGCTGTACCATTCCTTGATCTCAGGATCGGGAGCTTTTTTTGCAAAGTAATCATCAATATGTTTTTTGCTCCAATAGGTTTTCCCACGGTGAAAGGTTCGTGGAATATTATGTTCCTTAGCGATGTGAAATATCCAAGAATCCTTTACGCCATACTTTTCCTTAACTTCAACGGTGGTATAGAAATCATTAATGGAAGGTTTGTCTCTGACCGGAATCTTAAATTCTATCGGCTTATTGAATAAGTTATCAATATCTTCTTTTTTCAATAGAAATTTATATCCAAGTCGGGTGGCTTTTAGCTCACCTCTTTTCAGATAGCCATAAAGAGTAGGTCGGGTTACTCCAATGTATGTGGCAGCTTCTGTAATAGTAAGAATAGGTTTGTCTCTGATTTTTGCAATCGGCTTCTCCTTGATGACTTTTTCAATAACTTGGTTGTTAGCCTTAATAGAAGCCTCACGTTTCTTCTGTTTATACAGAAGGTTTGCACATCTGTGCGAACAACAGGTTGTAGTTGTTTTATGCGCAATGAATTCTTGCTTGCACCACGCACAGATTCGTCTGATTTCAATGTTGCTACTCATGTTATTTCTCCTTATTTCTCCAATATTTTTGTATAACTCCGTAAAATCCCGTAAAATGGCGTAAAAGTTCTCCACGACCTTGCCAATGATAATCCTCGGATTTTCGTGGTGAGGTACACAGGAGGTACAAAAAATGGCGTAAAAAGGCTTAGCAACGATTATCAACGATACTTGAGCAACAAAAAAGGCGCCCGTAAAGAGCGCCATATTAATCGATTATAATCAATTTAACTATTTTATAATCAGATGGTTACTTACCGACGCAAAAATGCTCAAAGATATTACCAAGAACTTCATCGGTTGTTACTTCTCCTATGATATCGTTCAGGTGGAAGATACATTCACGTAAATCTTGTGATATGAGGTCGGAGGGTAAGGAGGATATTAAACCTTGCTCTACTCTTGTGATAGCATCAAGTGCGTGGGTAAGGGCTTCGTAATGACGGAGGTTGGTTACAATGACATCGTTTGTACTAATTGAGGGGATATGGGTTACCTCTGTCAGAAGTTTTTGAAGTTTATCTATGTTTATTTTTTGACGGGCAGATATGGCTATCGTGTGATAATTATTTTTATCGAACTCCGAGTTGGAGGGGATGTTATCAACCAAGTCGCATTTGTTTTGAGCGAGTATTACTTGCTTGTTCTTTAAATAGGGTTCTACTTCCTGAAAAAAGGTTTTGAAGTTTTCATGACGTTGCAAGTCGTACATCAGGATAACTATTTCGGCCTGCTCCAATGCTTTGAAGCTGCGTTTTATTCCTAAGTTTTCGATTGTGTCGTTGGTTTGACGGATGCCGGCTGTATCAATGAAACGGAAAGTTACTCCGTTGATTATCATTGTATCTTCAATGACATCGCGAGTTGTTCCGTGTATGTCGCTTACGATGGCTTTGTCTTCGTTAAGCAGGGCGTTGAGTAGGGTAGACTTACCTACATTGGTCTCCCCGATGATGGCTACCGGAATGCCGTTTTTTATGGCATTTCCGATGCTGAACGATTGTACCAAACGTTCTATTACCTGATGGATTTGCGCTGCAAGAGCCTGAAGCTCGCTGCGGTCGGCAAACTCTAATTCTTCATGGTCGCTGAAGTCTAATTCCAATTCCATCAGCGATGTCAAATGTAACAATTTATTACGTAGGACTGCAAGTTCTTTACTGAATCCTCCACGCATTTGGTTCATGGCGAGGCGATGAGTAGCTTCGGAAGTGGAAGCTATCAAATCGGCTACGGCTTCTGCCTGACTCAAGTCCATTTTCCCATTTAGAAATGCCCGCTGTGTAAACTCTCCCGGTCCGGCAGTCCGGCATCCGTTGTTGATGAGTAGTTGCATTACTTGTTGCAGGATGTAAGCAGAACCGTGACAAGATATTTCTACCGAATTTTCGCCGGTGTAGGAGTGGGGAGCACGAAACAGACTGACTAACACTTCGTCTACTATTTCTCCCTTTTCGTTTTTTATCTGCCCAAAGTTCACCGTATACGCCTTACGCTCGGTGAGCGGCAGGGGATTTTTTTCGGTGGGATGAAAAATTTTATCTGTTATCGAGAGGGCTTCTGCGCCTGATACACGGACTATCCCGATAGCTCCGCCTTGCGCCGTAGCTATTGCACAAATCGTATCTTGAGTATTCATTACCGATAGAGGGTTTCTGTTAATATTGTTACAATTTTTTCTAATGACTCACGGTCTGTTTCATCGAATTCATTTAAATGGTCACTGTCTATGTCGAGTACACCTTTCACCTCGTCTTCTACTATGATGGGAATAACGATTTCAGAGCGCGACAAGGAACTGCACGCGATGTGTCCGGGAAATTGATCTACATCCGGGACTACAATGGTGCGTTTTTCAGCCCATGCCGTACCGCATACGCCGCGGCCTTTGCGGATGCTGTAACAAGCCACGCTACCCTGAAACGGGCCTAATATAAGTGCGTTGTTTTCTACCAGATAGAATCCTACCCAGAAAAAGTCGAATGCTTCTTTCAGCGCCGCACAAGTATTGGCAAGCACACTTATCACATGAGATTCGCCTTCAATGAGCGGAACAAACTGTTCCAAAAAAATACGATACCTTTCTGCTTTGCCAGCCGAAGTGTTTTGTTTGAAACTTGCTTCCATTGTCTTCTCAGATTCTTTCCAATACGAGTTTTATCAAGTCGTCTATCTGGTTCTTATAACCTGTATTCACTTCTTTCGCTACGCGGTTGGCTATCACTATACATACAGTGGTGGCTTTGTGTCCCATCAACCGCGAAAGTCCGGCCAGTGCCGAGCTTTCCATCTCGAAGTTTGTTATATGTTTTCCTTCGTAGACAAACGACTCTATCTTTTCATTTTGACGAGGGTCGGCGAGTGGAATGCGCAACTGTCTGCCCTGTGGCCCGAAAAATCCGCCGCATGAAACGGTAATGCCTTTCGTCATGTCATGCCGTGCTATACGTTCTACCATCTCTTCGTCGGCATGGATTACGTAAGGAGCCGGGGCGCACAGATTACCGCTCCATCCCAAGTGGTTGAGCAGGGCACGCTCCATCGGCAGGTCGCATACAGCGTTACGTCCCTCATAGAAGTTGAGCAGTCCGTCGAACCCGACCGAGATTTCCGAACAGATGAAAGAACCTTCCGGTGTGTAGGGCTGTAATCCACCACACGTACCGATGCGCACCATTTCCAGTTGGCGAAAATCGTCTTTTTCCTCACGGGTGCGGAAATCAATGTTTGCCAATGCGTCAAGTTCGTTTACCACGATGTCAATGTTATCACATCCGATGCCGGTAGAAAGAACCGTTATCCATTTTCCCTTATAGGTTCCGGTGATGGTTTTAAACTCGCGGTTTTCAATCTCACACTCCCGACTCTCAAAGTGCGAAGCCACCAGTGCCACACGCCCCGGATCTCCCACAAGAATCACTTTACTTGCCAACTGTTCCGGCTTTACATGAAGATGAAACACCGAGCCGTCTTCATTTATTATAAGTTCTGAAGGAGGAAAATATTTCTTTATCATAATCGTCGCAACAATTTTAATTGGTTAATGATTTTATCTCAGCGTTACGTATGTTGATACTGAGCGTTTCTATCTCTTTATACAGTTCTTCCACTCTTTTTTCTTTGTCAAGAATGCCGGGAGCCATCTGTGCTTTACCAGCCTGAGCAGCCGAAGCATATTGTGAGCGCAACTCTTCGAGCGACCGGCGGAGTGTTGTCAAATCTTTTTCCTTCTGCTGAAGGCTTTGGAACATTTTGCGCGCCTCTGCCGAACGGAAGTCGGACAGGAAGTGGTAAACCGCATTATCGTCTATTACGAAATAAAAATCATGACGCTGTTTCTGCTCTTCTTCTCCATACATAATCTGTGCCAACTGCTGTTTGGCAATGCGCACTTTACCTGCGTCAGACCATGTTTTCTGAATTTCTTTCAGCATCGCCAGTTCTGCCAGCGCTTCCGGTTCAGTGGTTTCGTAATCGTATACGTCTTTTGTCTCATTAGGAACAAATACATAGATGCAAACCTTTCCTTCGGGTTGCCGGCGGTCGGAAGCAAACCATCCCAGATTATTAAAATCATCGACGGCATACATATAATCATTATAAGGAGAGTTGAACGGCATACCGATGTTGTCCGGACGGAAATAGGTATTGTCGTCCGAGTTATAACGGGTGATAAAAATATCATATCCCCCCATACTTCCTTCGCCCTGAGCGGCGTAATAAAGTGTGATGCCATCCGAATCCATAAACGGATAATTCAGGTTTTCTCCCGTATCATTCAAATCGGCCAGCGGGGTAGCCTTACTCCACTGGTCAGTAAGTTTTACGCTTGAATAAAGTTTGGTTTCTCCCTCCGCATTTGGCATTGCTTCAATCATCCGGTCATTCATCTCGTTGACAAACCGGGTGCAAACCATGCTGTCTGTCAGGTTAGAAGTAATCGTACCCGACTCTTTGCTTAATTTATACGCGGCAAGAAAATCCTTTTTATCTACCACGAAACTATCTATAACCGTTACCTTTTCCACACCTCGTATCATACGCGCTCCCAGCCGGAACTTCGTCATCAGCGAATCGGCTTCTGCGGTATCCCTCTTTTTGCGTTCCAGCCAATAAATATGGTCTTCAAGGTTCGTAATGGCATCGTCGAAACGATAAAGGTCGTAATACGCCTTGCTCAAATAAAGAAATCCGTCGATCACTTTCCGCTGAGCGCTTTTCTCCAAATAAGGAAGTGCCTCGCTTGTTTCTCCGGTTTCATAGCAACATGCCCCGTACCAGTAATTATAGTTCGCGTTCGACGGAGCTTGTTTTACAAGACGCTGAAATACAGGCTTTGCTTTTTCAAAGTCTCCATCGGTAAACCATTTGCGCGCTTGGGCAAGCGTTTGCGCCGACATGCTTCCCGAGCAACACGCCAAAGCCAAAAGCATCAGTTTATATTTCTTATCCATAGTTTCGTGTCGTAAAATGATTTTTCAAATATACGCAATCTTTCCGAAAAAATCGATTTCTGTCTTCCTAAATCTTCCGTAAATCATTCTTTTCATATAATTTTGCGCCAATTTTGAGTATGAAGCGATTTAAACATGTAGCGAGCATGTTTTAAACCTTCTCCGGCTTGGTCTGGAGCTTAAAAAATGCTATGGGTAGCGTTGACCATTTCTATGGGTAGAACCGGTCAACGCTACCGCATGAGATGAGTGACACTAACGGTAGCGTTTTTTGGGTCAATCCGAAAGGCGAACTACAAACTATCGACGTATGAACAAACTGACGGAAGAAACTAAATTAATGCGCCGTATTGAGCAGCGTTTTGCCAAAGGCGTGGTGAAGTACGGATTAATAGAGGAGGGTGATAAAATATTGGTAGGGCTGTCTGGCGGGAAAGATTCGTTGGCGCTGTTGGAACTGCTGGCGCGCCGTTCGAAAATCTACAAACCCCGCTTCTCGGTAGTAGCCGCACACGTGGTGATGGAGAATATCGCCTACGAATCGGACACGGATTATTTACGCAACTATGCGGATGAATTGGGTGTGCCTTTCCTTACTTACCGCACATCTTTCGACCCTTCGACCGACACGCGCAAATCGCCCTGTTTTCTCTGCTCGTGGAACCGCCGCAAAGCACTCTTTACCATTGCCCACGAGCAGCAGTGCAATAAAATAGCACTGGGACACCACATGGATGACATCCTTGAAACTTTGTTGATGAATCTTACCTTTCAAGGAGCGTTCAGTACCATGCCTCCGCGTTTGGAAATGCGGAAATTTGACATGACCATCATCCGTCCTATGTGCCTCGTACACGAAGCGGATTTGGTGGAACTGGCGGCTTTGCGCGGTTATCGAAAGCAGATTAAGAATTGTCCATACGAGAAAGATTCTCACCGCTCGTCGATGAAAGATGTTTTGCGCCGTCTGGAAGAAATGAACCCCGAAGCCCGATACAGTCTGTGGGGAGCAATGGGGAACGTTCAAGAAGACTTGCTGCCTGAAGAAGTGTAAATTTTATCCACTGATGACAAGAGTAAAGAACAGATATAAAAGAAATTGGAAATTAAATCAATAACACAAATAAAATGAAAGGTATATATACGATTTCGTTACTTATCGTATCGAATATTTTTATGACTTTTGCATGGTATGGACACCTGAAGTTGCAGGAAATGAAAATCTCTTCAAACTGGCCGCTTTACGCCGTAATCTTATTCTCATGGAGCATTGCTTTGGCGGAGTATGCCTGCCAGATTCCGGCAAACCGCATCGGATTCGCCGGAAACGGAGGCCCTTTTTCACTCATGCAACTGAAAGTGATTCAAGAAGTAATCACCCTGATAGTGTTTACTATTTTTACAACAGTATTCTTCAAGGGTGAGGCATTGCATTGGAATCATTTGGCAGCATTTGTCTGCTTGATACTTGCCGTTTACTTTGTCTTTATGAAGTGAGTCCCATCCGTTTGCTTTTGGCACTGACTTCGATGATGTCCAAACGGATAATCTCAGTCCGGTGGAAAGACTTGTTCGCATATTCAATGCCCTCCATCTTGTGCTGCGGACAATATTTGCTCAGCAGCCATGAGAGGGCAGCCATGCGTTCGGCTTCGTGCAACCCCCGGTGAGCAGTACAGCGTAAAATCACGCTTTCGTATCCGGTAGTAAACTTGTCGGGAAGAACGCGGGTACGCCCTACAACGCAAAAAGAAACTTGGTTACATGCATCGATACACGCCAGTTTGCGTCCTGCCGGAGCGCAGTGAATGTAAATAGAATTTCCACGGTCCCACACATAATTTACCGGTACGCCGTAAGCCCCCGTTCCGTTTTCGTCTTGCATGGAAAGTACACCGTATTCGCCCGACTGCAAAATCTCAAAAGCCCGCTTCTCGTCCAGCAGACGGTCTTGACGGCGAACCTCTTCGTTATTGAATTTCATACAACTATGTTTTTATCGGTTTGCTATTTCATAAATTTCGCGACTTGCCTTGCTGTCGAGCGGAAAGTAATTGCCTACCCGTTCTCCTTTGTTCTCGTGGAATTTTTTTACTAACAGGTCGATGTCCGGATGTTCGATACCCAACTCCCGGAACGTAACAGGCATACCGATGGAATGAAGGAACGATTTGAATCTCCGGATGCCCTCTAAAGCCATCGCCTTACAGTCTGTACTTTTAGGCACATCCCATACACGGGCGGCATACTGAGCTACCTTCCCCGCATGATGTTCCGCCATGTAAGTAAGCCATGCCGGAAAAATAACGGCAAGTCCCGCACCGTGGCTCACATTATATACCGCACTAACCTCATGCTCCAAGAAATGCGACGACCAGTCTTCCTCACAACCCACTCCGCACGTTCCGTTATGAGCTATCATCCCCGCCCACATCAGGTTGGCACGCGCACCGTAATTACATGGCTCTATTGTTACCCGCATTGCTTCGTAAATAATTGCTTTCAGCGTACCTTCGCAAATTCGGTCGGTTACCTCGGTATCCTCCGTATTGGTGAAGTATCGTTCCATGATATGCGCCATCATATCAGTAATACCACAGGCAGTCTGCCAAGCGGGTAGGGTATAAGTCAATTCCGGATTCATTACTGCAAATGCCGGACGCAATACTTCGGGGGTGCGCAGGCTCAGCTTCTTCAAACCATCGAGCTTGGTGATGACCGAATTGCCCGAACCTTCGCTTCCCGCTGCCGGAATGGTGAGCACCACACCGATGCGCACCGCCTTTTCGGGCACCGCCTTACCGATAAAGAAGTCCCAGAAATCGCCTTCGTAGGGAATACCCACCGCGATGGCTTTTGCCGTGTCTATCACCGAACCTCCGCCCACGGGCAGAATGAAATCTATCCCTTCGCGCCTGCCCAGTTCAATACCTTCGTACACTTTAGGGTCGGTAGGATTGGGTTGGATGCCTCCTAATTCCACATAGGCAATGCCTGCATCGCTTAATACCGACTCTACCCGTGCCAACAATCCGCTGCGGATTACGCTTCCTCCTCCGTAAACAATCAGCACTTTGCTTCCGCCGTATTTCTTCACCAGTTCGGCGGTACGGCTCTCTGTTTCCCTCCCAAATACAAATTCGGTAGGACTATAAAAAGTAAAATTATTCATGTCCGCTTCAGTCTATTAAGATATTATGAAAAGTATTACTTGCTCTTTTCTCGCAAAGTTATGGATTTTTTTCGTAACTTGACAGTCTTAACTCCTTTATCTCTAAGATGTATGTTCGGGCCTCTAAATCCGGGAATAAAATGATTTTATTGTTTCTCACAACTTGATTGGGGGGTACACTTTCCACCTTGATATTGCATTACTATATCAGCAGGAAACGCCCGGTGTGATTGAACAATACATAATAATAGAGTGCAAACACGGCAAGCGGCAGCAGTACGAAAAGCAGGTTTTTCCCCTGCCTGTTTGTCCGCCTGTACACCCCGCGCTCTTTCCTTGCCCTTCGTTCTGGCAGGAAAAGAAAGCCGTTAAAAAGGTAAATGATAATATAAAGCAGCAGGTGGAAATGAACGTGGCATAAGTTTTTCATGAAATCGGAATCGAAGAACACGTATAGCAGGCTGTTACCCAGTGCCGCGATGATATAGATACACAGGCTGAACAAGGCAACCGCACAATTCTTGCTTAGCTCCCGATTTCTGCAAAAAGAATCGCAGATAAAGAAAATGGTGTAATACCAATACTTATACCAGTTCATGATTGCTTGTTTGATTTAATGGTTTAACAAAGGGAAAGCATCCGGCAGTTGCCCCGGCATCGTTATGAGCCTGCCGGAATAAGGAAATGCGAAATCCCAAGTCTCCAAATCTCCGTTTGCTTTGTTTTCATCGCAATGTTTTACACATCCATTGCTTCCTATTTTCATCTTGAGGGTGAGTGTTTCTTCATCTTTAGTTCCTGTATAAAATAGAGGTCGGGAACTGTTCTTATCACCTTCAACATTGTTTTCCTAATAATTGTTTAAAAGAGCTTGGCGATTTTTTTAAAAAAAAGTAAAACAGTGCCTATTCTATGCTCGATATGGTTACATCGTCAAAATCATCCATATAGTCGATAAGACGCTCGGTGTGATTGCCGCGTTTCACCTTCATCTCTATGCTCGCTTCATAGATTTCGCCTTGCGAAGTACGCCGGTCGCGCAACTCATAGGAATAGAGTTCGATGCAGTCGTTTTTTATCTGACCGATAACCCGCTTCACGCTCTCCCTCTTGGTAGACGTAAAGGTGAGTTGCACCGTGGTAGTCCCGAAAGTCGGGATGAAAGAGTTCAGCACTTCCAGCCCGAAAAGCACCAACGCCGTGGCTATGGCGGCTGCCAAATACATGTCGGTTCCGCAGGCAAGCCCGATTGCCGCCGTCACCCATAATCCGGCGGCAGTGGTAAGCCCCCGCACCACATTCTTTTGGAAAATGATAGTCCCCGCCCCAAGAAAACCGATGCCCGAAACCACCTGTGCCGCCACGCGCGAGGAGTCTTTCAAATCGACCTCGAATCCGTATTGCGACACAATACAGAAAAGGGCACTGCCCAATGCCACTAAAAAATGCGTGCGGAAACCGGCTTCCTTCGAACGGTATTCACGCTCTATCCCGATGACTCCTCCCAAAAGCAGAGCCACAAATAATCTGAGTGCTATTTCTAAAATCATATCCATTTTTAATGTGTGTTTATTCAGAAACTTATTTTATTTAATTGCGCAAAGCAGTTTATACGCAGAACCTATTTAAACTACTTATCTTACACCATCACAGGAGATACTTGGTCTGTATATCCCGAAAAACGCTACCGTTAGTGTTATCCAACTCATGCGGATGCGTTAACCATTTCTATTCGGAGAGTTACTTGGTTTTACCGTTAGTGTTTTTCAATCTTCCAGACTAAACCGGAAATGTCTGAAAACAAGACTGTTAAAAGTTTGGATTATTTCGCCTATTATCTGGTAAATATGCGCACGAAAATTTTATTGTTCTCCAATGAAGAACAATAAATTATTCCTTTTTCATTATTCCGGAAAACAACTTATATGCGTTGTGTTTTATCTGAATTGTGTTAACACCATAGAGCCATAATAATAAACGATGTGTTTTCTACAAAGATTTTTTTGATATTCACTGCCTTCTTTAAATGCACTTGGTTATACGGTGTTTTGCAAAGATACGGGAAATATTCGATAAAACCAACCTTGTCGATAATAGATACTATGCTTTTTCAGAGTCATACATAGTATGAATATTTTTGTTTTTACAGGTTATATTCCCCAAATATAGGCATAGGGATTGAAAAATCATACAGGCTTAAATAAAACCTCTGTAAATCAAATCTGTTACTTCGTTCTTCCTTGTTTCACTTTTTTGTCGTAACTTTGCCGCTCCTAAATTTTTAAAAGTTACTATATGAAATCAGATATTGAGATAGCCCGCAGCATTGAGCTGACCAAGATTAAGCAAGTAGCACGCAATTATGATATTCCGGTGGAGGAGATTTCCAATTACGGACGTTACATCGCCAAAGTACCGGAAACGCTGATTGACGAAGAAAAAGTGAAACAGAGCAACCTGATTCTTGTTACTGCCATTACACCGACCAAAGCAGGTATAGGCAAAACAACTGTTTCCATCGGTCTGGCGTTAGGACTGAACAAGATAGGGAAGAAAGCTATTTGTGCGCTTCGTGAGCCTTCGCTCGGTCCTTGCTTCGGTATGAAGGGAGGAGCAGCCGGAGGTGGTTATGCCCAAGTATTGCCGATGGAGAAAATCAATCTGCACTTTACAGGCGATTTCCATGCCATCACCTCGGCACACAACATGATTGCGGCGCTGCTCGATAATTATATGTATCAGAATCGCGATAACGGTTTTGCGCTGAAAGAGGTGCTTTGGAACCGTGTTCTCGATGTAAACGACCGCGGTCTGCGCTACATTGTTACCGGATTGGGAGGAAAAAGTAACGGAATCACCCGCGAATCGAGTTTTGATATTACGCCGGCTTCTGAGATTATGGCAATCCTCTGTCTGGCTAAAGATGAAACGGATTTGCGTCGGCGCATCGAAAACATCTTGTTGGGCTTTACCGTGGATAACAAACCCTTTACAGTGAAAGACTTAGGTGTAGCCGGTGCCATCACGGTGTTGCTGAAAGATGCCTTGTCGCCTAACCTCGTACAAACCACCGAACACACGGCTGCTTTCGTTCACGGAGGTCCGTTTGCAAACATCGCTCACGGATGTAACTCTGTACTGGCTACCAAACTTGCCATGACTTTCGGCGATTATGCCATCACGGAGGCAGGATTCGGGGCAGACTTGGGGGCAGAAAAGTTTTATGACATTAAATGTCGGAAGGCGGGACTGCAACCCAAACTGACGGTTATCGTAGCTACTGCACAGGGCTTGAAGATGCACGGCGGGGTAGACCTCGAACAAATTAAAGAGCCAAACATGGAGGGACTGAAAGAAGGAGTCAAGAATTTAGATAAGCACATTGAGAATCTTCGTTCGTTTGGTCAAACCGTTGTTGTGGCATTCAACCGTTACGCCAATGATACTGACGATGAAATCGATTTCGTTCGCCGTCATTGCGAAGAACAAGGTATCGGATTTGCCATCAATAACGCCTTTATGGAAGGAGGAGACGGCGCAATAGATTTAGCAAACTTGGTAGTGGAAACCATTGAAAAAAATCCGTCGCAACCGCTGACTTTCGCTTACGAAGAAACCGATTCGGTAGAAGAAAAGGTTACGAAGATTGCTTGCGGATTATATGGTGCTAAACAGGTATTGTTTGGCGCTGCTGCCCGTAAAAAGCTGAAGATGATAGAAGAATTAGGATACACCAATTTCCCGATCTGTATTGCTAAGACGCAATATTCTTTCTCTACCGACCCGAAATTATATGGCGTGGCTCAGGGTTTCAACTTTGCTGTGCGCGACATTGTAATCAATGCCGGTGCGGAAATGTTGGTTATCATAGCCGGAGAAATCATGCGTATGCCGGGGCTTCCCAAAGAGCCTCAGGCGTTGCATATTGATATCATCAACGGAGAAATAGAAGGCTTGTCATAAATATTAAAAGTAATACGATGGCATTCGAAGCAACAAAAAGAGAATGGGGCGAACTGTATGCGTTTTTCCGTCTGTTGGCAGACGGGTACGTACATGCAGGTACGCCCGAAGCCGGAAAAGATGAAACCTGCCGTTTCCCGGTCGCTATGATTCAGCGTGAAGAGCATGACGGAACACGGCGTTACATCATCGAAAAAGAATATATCCACATTCAGGGCGATGAGATTGACAAACGGATTCCGCGCGAAGACTTTGCAACCGTTGCCGAGCTGATATTGAATGGCGTTCGCGATAGCAGGACGGATGATGTCACTTCGCCCGACGGGGTAGAGGGCTTTCTGGATGAAGTGGCTATCTATGATTTGGAAGCAAAAACCGACGATCGGACAGATTTCAGTGTGGCATTTTATAGCGAGGATGCCCCGCTGACCGGAATGTGCGTGCGTTCCCGTTTGGGAACGATGTTCCCATTGCTGGACGGAGGACGCTCTGCCAACTTCAAGTTCGAGCAGACCGGAGTGCGGTTCGCTGTCCCCACCATCAATAAAATCAATGCCGAGGGCGAGGAAGACGATGTATTGAGACGCATGTTGATGATTGAGCGCTTGGGAGGAGTATTAAAGTATAGCGACGTGGCGGATAAGGTGTTCCGCAGCAATCTGTCGATGATTGATTTACACATGGGACGGTTGCTGGCAGAAATGACCCGCCTGATGTGGCTCGATGACATAACGAAAGTCTCAGATTTGACCGAAGCCATAAAATCGTTGAATCCCTTAAAGATAAAAGACGAACTGATAAACAAGCACGGCTTTTACGAATATAAGATAAAGGAGTTTCTGCTGGCTTTGGCAAACGGTATGCGTCCGGCTAAACTTTACAGAGGTACAGACAGCGCAATCGCCGGACTGCTTTTTGTTACGGGAGACGGTGAAGTGCTTTGTTACCAACGGGCTTTCCGCCAGACATTCGCCGATTTCCTTTTCCAAAATACCCGCTTTGAGCGAGGCTCTACCGAGAAAGACAAGTATGGATATCTGGAGCGCGAGAACGGAACTTATTATTTCAAACTTAATCTGAAGGTAGGATTGCTGAAACGATAGAGCAAAAACATCATGACAACATACCCTTGTATTTTAACCATAGCCGGTTCGGATTGCAGCGGAGGAGCCGGTATTCAGGCAGACATCAAAGCGATATCTGCATTAGGAGCATACGCAGCAAGTGCTATTACGGCAATTACCGTACAGAATACCTGTGGTGTAACAGGGATTCATCCTGTGCCGCCTGAATACGTTAAGGGACAGATAGAAGCCGTTATGACCGATATCCGTCCGATGGCTGTGAAAATAGGCATGATTAACGATGCCGAAATTGTACACGTCATAGCAGATGCCCTCCGTAAGTTCTCTCCCCGTTTTGTGGTGCTCGACCCCGTCATGGTTTCAACCAGCGGCTGTAAGCTGATAGAAGATGCGGCTATCAACGCATTGACTACCGAACTGATGCCACTGGCTACGCTGATAACTCCCAATCTGAGTGAGGCAGAAGTTTTGACCGGCGGGAAAATAGAAGGGGTGGAAGGAATGAAAATCACCGCCCGTAAGCTATTGGATTACGGCAGTTCCGCTGTTTTAGTAAAGGGCGGACATCTGGAGGAAGGAGAGATGTGCGATGTTCTTCAGATAAATAACGAATCCGCTCCCCACCTCTATACAATGAAAAAAATAGAGAGCCGGAATACACACGGAACCGGCTGTACACTCTCGTCTGCCGTTGCTACCTACTTGGCATTGGGCGAACCGATGACCGAAGCCGTGCGTAAGGCAAAAGAATACGTCTACCGCGGGATTTTGTCGGGAAGCAACGTTCACATCGGAGAAGGACACGGACCGCTAAATCATTTTCACGCTCCCGTGGCTATGCACATTTTCAATGAAAATGAGTAATATATCAAAAGAATCATTACCTTTGCATCAGTAACATTAATAAAAAGAGATATGAAAGCATTTGTATTTCCCGGTCAGGGAGCTCAGTTTGTAGGTATGGGCAAGGATTTATACGAAAATTCTGCACTTGCCAAAGAACTGTTTGAAAAAGCAAACGATATTTTAGGTTATCGAATTACGGATATTATGTTTGAAGGCACAGACGAAGACCTGCGCCAGACTAAGGTTACTCAGCCTGCTGTATTCTTACACTCGGTGATTTCAGCATTGTGTATGGGCGATGCTTTTCAGCCTGAAATGACGGCCGGACACTCTTTGGGCGAGTTCTCGGCGCTGGTAGCTGCGGGTGCGTTGTCGTTTGAAGACGGATTGAAATTGGTATACGCACGTGCGATGGCAATGCAGAAAGCCTGCGAAGCACAGCCTTCAACAATGGCAGCTATTATTGCTCTGCCTGATGAAAAAGTAGAAGAAATCTGCGCATCGGTGGCAGCCGAAGGTGAAGTATGCGTGGCAGCCAACTATAACTGCCCGGGACAGATTGTTATCTCCGGTTCTATCGAAGGCATCAATAAGGCTTGCGAACTGATGAAAGCTGCCGGAGCCAAACGCGCATTGCCGCTGAAGGTAGGAGGGGCGTTCCACTCTCCGCTGATGGAACCCGCCAAAGTAGAGCTGGAAGCTGCTATCCAGTCTACCGATTTCCATACACCGAAATGTCCGATTTATCAGAACGTGGATGCTAAACCGCACACCGACCCTGCCGAAATCAAGGCCAACTTGGTGGCTCAGCTTACGGCTTCGGTGCGCTGGACACAAACGGTGCAGAACATGGTGGCAGACGGAGCCGATGACTTTACAGAATGTGGTCCGGGAGCCGTTTTGCAAGGACTAATCAAGAAGATAGATAAGAATGTAAATGCGCACGGCATTTTATAATCTTACATAACTGCGCAAGACACGGGTTACACGAACCGCTTCATTTTCGCTCTGCAACACAGAAAAGGAAGGGTTTGCGTAATCCGTGTTTTTTATTAGCTTGTTTTAAACCGTACCGGGGGCATGAAAACACTACCCGTAAGACTGATGGTTTCTATGGGTAGAACCGGACCATTCTACCGCTTGGGATGACCGACGCTAACGGTAGTGTTTCCCAAGTCATGATATTGGGAAATTCTTTCGCAGGCGGAAGGGTTTGACAGGCTCTGTATCACAAAACCATATAAAAAACACTTCACTAATTCAACTATGAACACCACTGAAAAAATAATTATTTACCAAGTATTTACCCGATTATTCGGAAATACAAGCGTGTGCTGCCAGCAGAACGGAGACCTACGGACAAACGGCTGCGGCAAAATGGATGACTTTACGAAACAGGCTCTACACGCCATTAAGAAGATGGGCGCAACGCATATCTGGTACACAGGCATTATAGCTCACGCTACGCAAACCGACTATACGGCTTATGGAATCCCGAAAGACCATCCTGCCGTTGTAAAAGGGAAAGCAGGCTCACCGTATGCCATCAAAGATTATTATGATGTAGACCCCGACCTCGCAGTTCGTCCGGAGAAGCGCATGGAAGAATTTGCCGCACTGGTAGAGCGCACACACGAAAGCGGCTTGAAAATGATTATCGACTTCGTGCCCAATCACGTTGCCCGTCAATACCATTCGCTGGCAAAACCTGCCGGTACGAAAGACTTAGGAGAAAACGATGATAAGACACAGGCTTTCAGCCCGAACAACAACTTTTATTACATTCCCGGACAGGCTTTGGGGGGCGACTTGAATCTGTATGATGCCGAAGCCGGACGTTACGAAGAAATGCCGGCAAAGGCTACGGGAAATAACCGTTTTGATGCTACTCCTAACGTCAATGACTGGTATGAAACGGTAAAACTTAATTACGGAGTAGACTATATCGGCAATACCGGATGTCATTTCGACCCGATACCCGACACGTGGCATAAGATGAAAGATATTCTGCTGTTCTGGGCAGCAAAGGGTATCGACGGATTCCGCTGCGACATGGCGGAAATGGTTCCCTGTGAGTTCTGGGGCTGGGCGATTCCGCAAGTAAAAGCCGTTTACCCTAATCTGATATTCATTGCCGAAGTGTATAATCCGAATGAGTATCGCAACTATATCTTTAACGGTCATTTTGATTATCTTTACGACAAGGTGGGACTGTACGACGCCTTGCGTGCGGTAACTTGCGGATATGCTTCTGCCACGTCGATAACTTCCTGCTGGCAAAGTGTGAACGATATTTGGAGTCACATGCTGAACTTCCTCGAAAACCATGACGAGCAGCGTATTGCTTCCGATTTTTTTGCCGGAAATCCGTTCAAGGCAATTCCTGCAATGATTGTTTCCGCATGTATGAACACCAATCCGATGATGATTTATTTCGGTCAGGAACTGGGCGAATCGGGCATGGATAGCGAAGGATTCAGCGGACGCGACGGGCGGACTACCATTTTCGATTACTGGAGCATTGACAGCATCCGCCGCTGGAGCAACCACGGACGCTTTAACGATCATCTGTTGAACGATAAAGAAAAAGATTTACATCATTTTTACACCCGGCTTCTTACGCTATGTAATTCTGAGCCTGCCATTGCAAAAGGAGAGTTTTTCGACCTGATGTATGTCAACCGGAATACTTGGAAAATGGACGAGCATAAACAATATGCTTTCCTTCGCAAATATGGAAAAGAGGTATTGTTAATCGTAGTCAATTTTTCAGAAATGCCGATGCACGTGTCTGTTAATTTGCCGCAACATGCCTTCGATTATTTGCAGATGCCTGCCCAAGCTGCTTGTCAAGCGAAAGAACTGTTAAGTGGAAAAACAGAAACCATTTCTTTTTCTCCGGAACGTACTGTGAACTTGGATCTTCCGGCTTTGGGAGGAAAAATTCTGAAAATAACTTTTTAAGTCGTTGACCTGCACATCTTGTCATAAAAAATATCAGCATGTTTTTGAAAGGAAACATGCTGATATTTTTATAGCCTTCCGACAAACCGACAGGCTTGTTGAAAGACGATTGGCATTACTGGAGCGTACCGGCTTCAGCCTGTTGAATCATCTGCTGGCTAGCATACATATAAACTTCTACGCGGCGATTTTCCTGACGACCGGCTTCGGTAGAGTTATCTGCCACGGGATTTGTTTCTCCCAAGCCCTGTACGGTTTTAATCTGAGTAGGAGTGACCCCGCATGACAGCAAGTAGCTTGATACGCTCTGCGCACGCTGTTGAGACAAATCCATGTTTTTCTGATAGCTCTGTTGCGCCGTAGAGTTTCTCCATCCCTGATTGTCGGTATAACCGTAAATGGTTACATCCATATCGCGGTTCTGATTCAACACATTATTGGCAAATTTGCTCAATGAAGCTTGTGCCGAAGGGCTGAGCGTTGAATTACCTGTGCTGAACAAAATGCCCGAATCAAAAGTAACCTTTACAGCCTGCAAGCCATTATTGTCGGTTACCTGTTCTACCTCTGCACCTTCTACTTGCTGAGCCTGTGCAGCCGCTTTGTCCATTTTTTTACCAATCAATACACCGGCTCCCGCACCGACAGCAGTACCTACTGCCGCACCGATGGCTGCGCCTTTACCGTGTCCGATTACACCGCCCACTAAAGCACCCAATGCAGCGCCGCCTCCGCCGCCTATCATACCGCCTTTCGCGGTATTTGTCATACCACAACCGCTGAATACTAAACATGCGCTTAGTAATACAGCCATAAAGCTAATTTTTTTCATACGCTTAGTTTTTTAAGTTTCTTATAAATCAATAAGCAAATATGGGGTAATTTTTCATCGTATCGTTTACACGTTTACGAACCGAAGCAATTACCTCTTCATTGTCAACATTCGAAAGTACTGTTTCAATCATTTCGGCTATTTCGTACATCAAATCTTCTTTCGCCCCGCGTGTTGTAATGGCAGGCGTACCCAAACGGATACCGGAAGTCTGGAATGCCGAACGAGTGTCGAACGGTACCATGTTCTTGTTTACTGTAATATCTGCCGATACCAGCGCCTTTTCTGCCACTTTACCCGTCAAATCGGGGTATTTGGTACGTAAATCAACCAACATCGAGTGGTTATCTGTGCCTCCCGACACGATGGTAAACCCGCGGTCCATCAGCGCCTGTGCCAGTACCTTCGCATTCTTTTGCACCTGCTTTTGGTATTCCTTGTATTCAGGCTGCAAGCATTCGCCGAACGCTACCGCTTTGGCAGCAATTACGTGTTCCAGCGGACCACCCTGTATGCCGGGGAATACGGCAGAATCGAGCAGCTGAGACATCATTTTGATTTCTCCCTTCGGAGTCTTCTTTCCCCACGGGTTAGGGAAGTCTTTACCCATCATGATTACACCTCCGCGCGGTCCACGCAATGTCTTATGCGTAGTAGAGGTTACGATGTGAGCGTATTTTACCGGATTATCAAGCAGTCCGGCTGCAATCAGTCCGGCGGGATGCGCCATATCTACCATAAAGATAGCACCCACTTTATCGGCTATTTCACGCATACGCTTATAGTCCCATTCGCGTGAGTAGGCAGATCCTCCTCCGATGATCATCTTAGGACGTTCACGCAAAGCAATTTCTTCCATCTGGTCATAGTCTACACGTCCTGTTTCCTTATTCAAATTATATTCGCAGGGCGTATAAATAATGCCGGAAGTATTAACAGCAGAACCGTGAGAAAGATGTCCGCCATGAGCCAGATTCAATCCCATGAACTTGTCACCAGGATTCAGTACAGCCAGAAAAACAGCGGCATTTGCTTGTGCTCCCGAATGAGGCTGTACGTTAGCCCATTCTGCACCGAAAATCTGCTTCAAACGGTCGATTGCGATTTGTTCGCTTTGGTCTACCACTTCGCATCCTCCATAATAACGTTTACCGGGATAACCTTCGGCATATTTGTTGGTCAAACAAGACCCCATCGCTTCCATCACCTGATTGCTCACGAAGTTTTCCGAAGCAATTAATTCGATACCTTTCAACTGGCGTTGATGTTCTTTCTCGATAATGTCAAAAATCAGTTCGTCTCTTTTCATGATATTCTATAAATTAGTTACTATTTTAATTGTTTGTTAAAAAATAAGTCCGACAGAAAAACTCAAAATGTTCCGTCGTCTTTCTATTTGTATTTTCCCCTCATTATAAGGAGATTCTGTCAGCGAACGATTGTAAGTGACAGATTTGGTCATATTATGCAACCCGACTTCATAGCGGAAATCGAAAAAGATATTCGATACATTGACGGCAAGTCCTACCACCGCGCTGTAATTCCACCGACGAAAGGTTTCATGGATGTCCTGTTGATAAAAACCAGAATATTCGTTTTTTGTTTGCTTGTCCCAAATATAAGCTACTTTCGGACCTACGAAAAACGCCATCCCGTAAGGAGATACGTCGATAAACTTATAGCCATAGAGGATGGGCAAATCAAAAGAAGAAATGGTGGTTTTTATCAATGCACTTTCAGGGATAATCTCAGAATTAGCCAGTGTATAAGGAATTGATATACTCCCTTTCGAAACGTTATAAGAGAGCTCCGGCTGAATAAAATGATGTTTTTTCAGGTTAAACCGACAAAAGAGAGTAGCAAAATATCCTACTTTGTAATTATTTTGGATATTTTCTACTCTTTTGTTATCGACTGATAATTCATCGCTGAAAAACATAGAAGAGTTAAATCCCGCTTTTGCCCCCACACTTACCAGCGATTTATGGAGCGTAACCATAGGCGCACTCTGAGATTGTGCATACAACGGAAATGCTGACAACACAGCAGATAAGCAACCAACTAAAGCGAGACTTTTAATCATTGTCTATTTTTTCTTTTCGACCGACCATCCGAACTTGCCGATTTTCTTGCCCATCCCGTAGTAATTGCCGTGGGGCATATACCAGAAGATTAGCGCGTGCAAGGTCGAATTTACCGGTTTCACTATCCAGATATTTATCATCGGCTTTCACATTCACTACGTCGGCAATGAACATATCGTGCGAGCCCAATGAAACAATTTCTTTTACGCGACATTCGATGCAGAGGGGAGACTCTTCGATAATCGGAGCATTTACTATCGTAGCTTTACCCGGGGTGAGTTTCATCTCTTCAAATTTGTTGTAATTTCTTCCCGAACGTACTCCGCACCAATCCGTAGCAAACGCCATATCTTCGGTGGTCAGATTGATGACAAACTCCATATTCTTTTTCAATATGGGGTAAGAGTGACGCTCCGGACGAACCGAGATATAACACATGGGAGGATTGGTACAAATCGTACCCGTCCATGCTACAGTCAGTATGTTATATTCGTCCTCCTTGCTTCCGCAACTTACCAACACCGCAGGAAGCGGATAAATCATCGTACCCGGTTTCCAGTCTTCTTTCATTTATTAAAGCAATTTAATATTATCCTTCAACTGTTCCTTTTCGCAGTAATGACATTTCAGCAGGCCTTTTTCTTTATTTACTACGTGAAACCACGTCTGCATCGGCTCGTTGTTGGTGATACATTTCGGGTTATTGCACTTCACGATTCCTTTCAGCTCATCGGGCATAACCACCTGCTTTTTCTCTACTACCTCGTAATCGCGGATAATATTCAGTTTGACATTCGGGGCAACTACCGACAAGCGGCTGATTTCTTCATCCGTAAAAAAACGGTCGGCAATCTTGATAATACCTTTTTTGCCTAACTTCTTACTTTCAAAATTATTGCCGATGGTAATGTTTGTTTCCATGTGCTGCAAATCGAGCAACGACACCACCGTAAATAATTTATCGGAGGGGATATGATCGATAACCGTTCCATTCTTGAGAGCGGCTACTTGTAATTCTTTTTTATCGCTCATAAGTTTTGTTTTTTATTTGTTAGTATCCGCTTTCACTTCATCCAATGTAATGCCCAACACGTCGCAAAGAATAGCTTCACGAGCATATAATCCGTTCTGAGCTTGCTGAAAGTAATATGCTTTCGGGCTTTCATCTACATCGTAAGTAATTTCATTTACTCGGGGCAGAGGATGTAAGATACGCAAATTAGGACGGGTTTTACCCAGCATCTTACCATTTAAGATATACAAATCTTTTACCCGCTCGTATTCCATCAGGTCAGTAAACCGCTCGCGCTGGACACGTGTCATGTATAAGATGTCAGCATCTGCAATCGTGTCTTCCGTAAAGTCGGTATGTTCGATGTATTTAATGTTATGCTCCTGACAATACAGTTTGTATTCTTCCGGCATTCTCAGTTCCGTAGGCGCAATGAAATGGAAAGTAGGGTTAAAATGGCGCATAGCCATCAGCAAGGAGTGAACGGTGCGTCCGTATTTCAAGTCTCCTACCAAATAGATATTCAGATTATCCAGCGTCCCTTGCGTTTTATAAATAGAATAGAGGTCGAGCATCGTTTGAGAGGGATGCTGGTTTGCCCCGTCTCCGGCATTGACGATAGGTACGGGCGCTATTTCGCTGGCGTAGCGTGCAGCCCCTTCCAGATAATGACGCATCACGATGATATCGGCATAATTACTCACCATCATGATGGTGTCTTTTAGCGTTTCGCCCTTCGATGAGCTGGTTACTTTCGGGTCGGTGAATCCGATAACTCTTGCTCCTAAGCGATTTGCCGCCGTTTCAAAACTTAACCGCGTGCGAGTGGAAGGTTCGAAGAAAAGAGTCGCAACCACTTTTTCGGCCAGTAAGCGACGGTTAGGCTTCTTCTCAAACTCTTTTGCCATTTCCAACAGATAAAGAATGCGTTCTTTGGAGTGATTGGCAATCGTAACTAAACTTCTATTTTCCATATTTTCGGTTTTCTTATTGCATTAATACCGGAATTCAAAGGTAGACAAAAAAAATAAATTTGCCATTCTTTTCATCAGATTTCTTTTGCCCGAACAGAAGGAATAGTGATTAATTTTGCAGGTCTTTCAGGTATCTTGTTTGTTGTTCAAGCTCGTAAGCGTTTTGTCTCACTTTGTCTTTGCGGAAAAATTCTTTCTGGCGTACAGAGTCTTCCGCCTGTTTTCTGCGAATGTACTTGTACCAGTCGCCTGCCGATTCCGGCTCGTCTGCCTGCGATTTCCGCTTGACGGGTTGGACTTTGGGCAAAGTGTCTTTTGCCGCCACGGATGGAATATGGGTTAATGAGTCGGGCTTTACCGAATCCGTTAAACTTGCGGATGCTTGCATCCAACGGTAGAAGTTCGGGAATTTCAAGCTGTCTTCTTTCGTGGGCTGATAATCCTTATAAATCTTCCATGCATTGGCATACTTGCGGTTATGCCGGAGCATACGTCCGCGGCGCGTCAGGTTCTCGGTAAGAAATTTGTTGAAATCGACGGTAATTGCCACGCCTGCTCCCGCCGAGCCTCCCACGCTTTCATACATTCTGCCCGGAGATGGAAGAATGGTTCTTCCGTACTCATCTTTATAAATACTGCTCGACAGCTTCCACGTCATTTCCCTTTCTTTCTTCCTGCCCACGATGAGTACGTCGTAAACGGGGTCGTCGCCAAAGCGTGTCCAAATGCTATATGGCAGCAGGCGGATATACCCTTCGGGCTTTTTTACAATCGTAGTGTCAAGCAGGCTGCGGGGAATACCGATATCTGTTTTAAAGTTCATCCATTTTTTATCAACCGGAGCTTCTTCCGGCTGGGATTCTGGCACCTCCATACCGCTGAAATCAAATTGAATCATTTTTACAACGTCTTTGTTCAGGCGCAACTCTTTATCGTCCGTTTGCGTCTGAGCCGAAACCGTGTTTATTCCTATTCCCAAAAAGATTCCAACCATTAATTTTACGGTATTGTTAACATTAGATATTCCTTGCATAATCATTTCACCCTTCCGCCTTGCATCCAGCATTTTCTATAATAAGTGTCATTTACCCGGCTGATAATCACCCCCTGACTGCTGCTGGCATGAATAAATTTTCCGTTTTTCAGATAAATCCCCACATGGGTAGCCTTGCGTTTGCTTCTGCCGTTATGAAAGAAAACCAAATCGCCTTCCTCCAGCTTTCCTTTCGTTACCTTCCGACAGTCTTGCGTACGTTGGTCATCGGCATTGTTTTTCAACTTCTTACGATAAACTTTCTTGTAAATTTGCGTAGTCAGTCCGGAACAATCCACCCCGCGCATAGTCTTTCCTCCGTAACGATAGGGAACTCCCATCCACCGCGCTGCTTCTATATACAGGGCATGGTTATCTTTCTCGTCGATATCCATGTCGAGCCTTACTGCAGCATGGGCAAGTGCCTGAAAATCATAACGTGGAGCGCGCGTACCACAAGAGGTCAGAACCATCGTAACGATAATGCCTACCCATAAGGAAATATGTTTGAAGCGTCTGCACATTTGCTCTCTCTTTTAATCTTATCGGAGCAAATGTATAGAAAATAAGTATAGCATGTTTTTGCTGTTTAGACAATTTTTATTTTATTCATGAAGTCTAAGAGCTTGTTTAAATTTTACTCTGTCTCAGTTTGAGAATTGTTTTCGAGGATGTTTTTTCCGTTTTTACGAGGATGATAGCGGGCTCTTAGAGCCTGCAAAAATTCTATCCATAGGACGCCCCAGTCTTATGGGTAGAACCAATGAACGCAACCGCATGGAACAGGATACACTACCGTTAGTGTTTTGGGGAGAAAAGCGAGGTGTGAATTTATTTTACACTTTGACGGGATGCTCACTGAAATATTTCCACAAAGGAGCAGCCATGAGCGATTGTTTGATGCGGTCTGTACGCAACAGTTCATACACCTCTTCTTTCGTAAGCAGATGAATGGATATATCTTCGGTATCTTCCAGATGTTGGGTAGAAACAGGCTCTACGCCGGTGGCAACGAAGCAATGACAAATATTGGTCATGGTGCTGGTATTAGCAGATATTTCCATGTACGGTTTCCATTCTCCGCCGCCGAATCCGGTTTCTTCATACAGTTCCCGTTTTGCCGATTCGAGCGGTGTCTCTCCCGGCTCGCATACTCCGGCACAGATTTCGTAACTCGTCAGCCCGATACCGTGGCGATATTGCCGCTCCATCAAGAAACTCCCGTCCTTTGTTATGGCGATGACATTTACCCAATCAGGATACTCCAACACATAATACTCCTTGTTTTCCACCCCGGTCGGCAGTCGCACATGGTCTTTCCGTGCCGTAAGCCACGGACGTTTTATCAGATATTCACTTTTTATAATCTTCCACTTCCGGTCTTGATTGTTTTCTTTTATCCGCCGCGTGTCAAGGTAAAAATCAGCTGTTGCCATATTAGAGATTTATTAAGGTTAGTACGTTTTGCTTATTCCATTTGCATCAGATTTGCACCGTAAATGTACGAAAAACGCCGGAATATGCCGCAATATGCCGTTCAATTTAGACGAATTACAACAAAAAAAAGGAGTTACTTTTTATCGTAACTCCTTGATTTTCGTAGGGAGCGGCAAGCGGGACTCGAACCCGTGACCCTCAGCTTGGGAAGCTGATGCTCTACCAACTGAGCTACTGCCGCATTTATTCGCCGACAAAAGTAGATTTTATTTTGGGAATATCCAATACTAATCTTGATTTTTTTATTTATCCGGCGAAATTAATTTGATAATGCCTATGGGAGGCAGCAAGAACCGTGCTTATACTGTGCCTCCCATTATTATATTAAGCTATTTGACGTGCCTCGCGGATATAGGCAAGAACTTCTCTGCATTTATCCGTAATGTATGCCCAGTCTCCGGCAGCTATCGTGTCTTTGGGGAATAGCTTCGAACCCATACCGACACAATACACACCGGCTTTTATCCAGCCTTTCAGATTTTCTTGCGTGGGCTCTACGCCGCCCGTTACCATTAGTTTCGACCACGGCATCGGGGCAAGCATACCTTTTATCAAATTGACTTCGAGTACATCGCCGGGGAAAATTTTACAAAGGTCGCAACCGGCTTCTTGCGCAAAACCTACTTCGGAAACGCTTCCGCAACCCGGAGTATAGGCTATCAGCCGCCGATTACATACCTTAGCTATTTCAGGATTAAAGAGCGGGCCTACGATGAAATTAGCTCCCGACTGAATATACAAAGCTGCGGTAGGGGCGTCTACTATCGAACCGACACCCAATGCCATTTCCGGACATTCTTTGTTCGCGTATTTAATCAGTTCAGCAAACACTTCATGGGCAAAGTCTCCACGATTGGTAAATTCGAAAGCCCGAACACCGCCTTCGTAACATGCTTTTACTACCTTTTTGGCTATTTCTACATCCTGATGGTAAAACACAGGAACCATGCCTGTCGAACCGATTTGGGTCAATACGGTTATTTTATCAAATTTAGCCATAATTCATATAAAAATAGAGATTAAAAAATCAGCGTTGCACTCTACCGCTGGCGTCACCTCCTGCCAATGCTTCTACTTCGTCAGCCGACACCAGATTGAAATCTCCATTAATCGTGTGTTTTAGTGCTGAAGCTGCCACGGCAAACTCTAAGGCTTCTCCCTGAGTTGCTTTGGTCAATAAACCGTGAATGATTCCTCCGGCAAAAGCGTCTCCACCACCTACACGGTCGACAATGGGGTCGATGTCATAATGTTTCGATGTGTAAAAATCTTTTCCGTTATAAATCATGGCTTTCCACCCGTTATGAGTTGCAGAGAAAGATTCGCGTAGCGTGGATGCAACATATTTGAAACCAAACTCTTTCACCATTGCCATAAATATGCCTTTATATCCTTCTGCATCAGTCTTTCCACCGGTTACATCGGCTTCCGGTTTAAATCCCAAGCAAAGTTCGGCATCTTCTTCGTTGCCAATACATACATCTACATATTTCATCAACGGACGCATAATGGACTGGGCTTTTTCTTTTGTCCACAATTTTTTACGGAAATTCAAATCAACTGATACGGTAACTCCCTGACGTTTGGCTGCCTCGCAAGCCAAGCGGACTAATTCTGCCGCCTTATCAGAAATAGCCGGTGTGATGCCGGACCAATGAAACCAATCGGCATTTTTCATTATCGCGTCAAAATCGAAGTCTTCCGGTTCTGCTTCTGCTATTGCAGAGTGGGCACGGTCGTAAATAACTTTGCTCGGACGCATGGATGCTCCGGTTTCCAGATAATAAATGCCTACGCGGTCTCCGCCTCGTGTGATATAATCTGTTTTTACACCATATTTACGTAGAGCGTTCACGGCTCCTTGCCCGATTTCGTGTTTCGGCAGTTTCGTAACGAAATAAGCATCGTGTCCGTAATTGGCACAACTAATCGCAACATTTGCCTCGCCTCCACCATACACTACATCAAAACTGTCCGACTGTATGAAACGGGTATTTCCCGGGGTAGACAGCCGCAGCATGATTTCGCCTAAAGTTACAATTTTTCCCATCGTTTTTTGTTTAAATATTAGATTTGTTCGCTTTGTGTGCGCACACAAAGGTACATCTTATTTTTTAATTAGCAAAAAAAGCAATATATTTGTTCCGTAAAAACTCATGAAACAAGTAGATATATGGAGAAAGAACAAGGGCGTATCCGCATCAAAGATATAGCTCGCCAAGCAGGAGTTTCGGTAGGAACAATAGACAGAGTGCTTCATGGGCGAAGCGGAGTATCAGCAGAAAGCCGAAAGAAAGTAGAGGAGGTGTTGAAGCAGTTAGACTATCAGCCTAACATGTATGCCAGCGCATTAGCCTCGAATAAAAAATATAAATTCGCTTGTTTTATCCCTTTACACGTTTCGGGGGAATATTGGGAAGATGTAGAGCAAGGCATGGCTCAAGCTGTAAGTACGTATTCTGATTTTAATATTTCCTTAGAAACGTTTTATTACGACCAGTATGTTTCGGGAGCGTTTCAGGCCGTTGGAGAATCTGTCATGCAGTCGCTTCCTGATGCCGTTGTTTTGTCGCCGACGGGTGAGGATGAAACAGCACTTTTCGTATCTCAGTTACAGCGTGCAGGCATACCTTATATATTTATAGATTCTAATATCCCACGTCTTAATCCTTTGGCATTTTATGGGCAACATGCGCGTCAAAGCGGTTATTTTGCAGCCCGTATCCTGAAATTGTTGTCGCAGGAGAGCGAAGAGATAGTTGTTTTCCGACAGATAAATGAAGGTCATTTGGGTTCTAACCAGCAGTTTTATCGAGAAGCAGGATTCCATTCATACATGAAAGAGCATCACCCTGATTTGAAAATACACGAGCTGAATTTTTACGCCAAACAGCCTGACGAAAACGAACCACTGCTCGATCATTTTTTTGCATCACATCCTAATGTCACATGCGGCATTACATTCAATTCGAAAGTATACATCATCGGCGAATATATGGAGAAACACCGGCGGAAAGATTTCCGTTTGATGGGGTACGACCTTTTGCGACGTAACGTATCCTGTCTGAAAAACGGAACGGTGGATTTTATCATTGCCCAGCAGCCTACGCTACAAGGATACAACAGCATAGAGTGTTTATGTAACCATTTAATCTTAAAGAAAAAAGTAAAGCAGTACAATTACATGCCCATCAGTTTGATAACGGTAGATAACATGGACTTCTACATCGACAGTCATACTTTATAAAATCATGGAAACTCGCTGTTTGAAAATAAACCCAACGGATAACGTAGCTGTGGCGATTCTCCCGCTTCGAGCAGGGGCAACGATTTGTATATGCGGAAAGGAAATCACCCTGCGCACCGATGTGCCTGCCGGACACAAGGTGACGTTAAAAAATTTCATAAAAGGGGAGAATGTAATCAAATACGGTTATCCCATCGGTCATACCATCAAGCCGATGGCACAGGGAAGCTGGATAAGTGAACGGGAAATCGAAACGAACCTGTCCGGTTTGTTAGAATACAGCTATCAGCCGACAACCGTTTTACTTGATATTCCGCAAGAGAACAAAACGTTCAAAGGCTATCGGCGCAAGAACGGCGAAGTAGGTATCCGCAACGAAATCTGGATAATCCCAACCGTAGGATGTGTGAACGGTGTAGTCAGCCGACTGGCGGATTTATTGCAGCGCGAAACCGGCGGTAAAGGGATAGACGGCATTCGGGCTTTTCCGCATAATTACGGTTGTTCTCAGTTAGGCGAAGACCATGAAAACACAAAAAAGATTCTGCGCAACACAACGCTTCACCCCAATGCCGGCGGCGTATTGGTGGTAGGTTTAGGCTGCGAGAACAATCAGCCCGACGACTTCCGTAAATATCTTGGTGCGTATGACAACGAGCGAATCCGTTTCCTGATAACTCAGAATGTAGACGACGAACTGGAAGAGGGTATGCGTATCTTACGCGAGATTTATGCACGCTGCAAGGAGGATGTGCGTACCGACATCCCTCTGTCGGAACTTCGGATAGGACTGAAATGCGGAGGTTCCGACGGTTTTTCAGGCATCACGGCAAACCCGCTTTTGGGACTGTTTTCCGATTACCTGATAGCTCAAGGCGGAACAACGGTATTGACCGAAGTTCCGGAGATGTTTGGTGCGGAAACGATATTGATGAACCGATGTCGTAACAAAGAATTATTCGAACAAACCGTACGTTTGATAAACGACTTTAAAACATATTTTCTTTCGCATGGCGAACCGGTGGGTGAAAATCCTTCGCCCGGAAACAAAGCCGGCGGAATTTCCACGCTGGAAGAAAAAGCATTAGGGTGTACGCAGAAATGCGGAAAAAGTTACGTGTCGGGGGTAATGTCCTACGGCGAACGGTTGCAGTCGAAAGGATTGAATCTGCTTTCGGCTCCGGGCAACGACCTTGTGGCAGCAACGGCATTGGCAGCCTGCGGTTGCCACCTGATTCTATTCACCACCGGACGCGGTACACCTTTCGGTACTTACGTGCCCACACTTAAAATAGCCACCAACTCGGCTCTGGCAAAACACAAGCCGAAGTGGATAGATTTTAATGCAGGGACTATCGTTGAGGGCGAGTCCATCGAAATTACCTGCCGGCGCTTTATCGATTACGTTATCAGAGTAGCAAGCGGGGAGCAGGTTAGCAACGAGCGAGCCGGATATCACGAACTTGCCATCTTTAAAACCGGAGTAACCTTATAGTCCCGCTGCTTATTCGCATAGCGCACTTCTATAAATGTTCTTATCTGACGAAATCGCAGGATAATTTTCCATCGGCATCTTTCGTAAAACGCTACCGTTAGTGTTACTCATCCCATGCGGTAGCGTTACTTCGTTCTACCCATAGCGTTGATGGATTCTACCGTTAGCGTTTTCAGACCCCATGATTAGTCTCGCAGGCTAAATCGCGAGAATCCAAAATTTGAAGCCGCACGAGACTTTCTCCGCAAATTTTAAAATCTCAGCATAACACGTAAGGTTCTCCCAATGGCAGAGTAGCACGGGGCATTTTAAAGCGAATCATATTACAAATGTAACGGGAAGCAGGTTTATTTATGTAATATTACAAATGTAATCAGCCGTAATTTGTGTACATTTGTAGTAGAATAGGGGAGTCAGGCTATTAGAATCCATATTTGTTTCCAATCGGAATGTAAACAAATACTATTGTAACCGTATAGATATTAATGGCTTAACATGAACCTTTTAAGAATTGAAAATCAGATAAATAACAAGAATATATAAATAAAAACTCCAATAATTTATGCAAATTATCGGTTTACGTATGTAAAGCAAGCGTTTTACACCTATATTTGTTTATTAATCACGTTATTACCATTAATATAAGGATTGATATTAAAGCGATTGTTCAAGTAAAAATAAGGGATTTACATCTGTAACACAGCTATTTGGATAGAAATCACAACCTCTGTAATACATTTGTAAAACTTTACTTTTCTAAAATTAAATTTGCTTTTGTCAATCCCTATTTATACCTTTGTAATGTGAAATTTTTAATATTACATCTGTAAATGAAAGACCGTATTCAACAAATAATGCAGAAAGAGGGACTGACGAATGCCGAATTTGCCGAGAAAATCGGTGTTTCCACCTCTTCGCTCTCTCACATCTTCAGCGGGCGCAATAACCCAAGTCTGGATGTGGTAATGCGGATTCATAAGGCATGTCCGTATGTCAATCTCGATTGGCTTCTCTACGGAGAGGGACAAATGGAAAGCCGGAAACAGGCTGTTACCGGCATTGACCTGTTTTCTCAGGCTGCCGAGAATCGCGAATTTACGGACAGACCGTCGGGCGATAACGATTTTCGCAAGGAAAACCCGCCACAACCGCCGTTTTACATGCCTAAAGAAACTGTAAGAGAAGAAATTAAGTATATAGAAAAGCCTCATCCCAAAATAACAGAAATAAGAATTTTCTTCGATAACGGAACGTATGAAACCTTTAAACCGGAAAAATAGCTGATAATCGCCCTGCCGCTTTGTCGGGTTGTATTATGTAAATTCGTATCTTTGCCCTACGAAACGATTTACCTGATTTTTGTATGAAGAAATACATTTTAGATTTAACGGTTACAGAGAACATACGGTTGCACACCAACTATGTCCTCATCAAACTAACTCAATCCGAGCCTCTGCCCGACATGCTTCCGGGACAGTTCGCCGAAATCCGAGTAGATGGTTCGAACACTACATTCTTGCGTCGTCCCATATCCATCAATTATGTAGACAGGACTACAAACGAAGTGTGGTTCTTAATCCAACTGGTAGGCGACGGAACACGCCAACTGGCTACTGTAAAAAAAGGCGATACCGTAAACGTAGTGCTCCCGCTGGGGAACGGATTTTCGATGCCGCAAACTCCCGACGAAAAGGTATTGCTGATAGGTGGCGGCGTAGGTACGGCACCCATGCTCTACTTGGGTGAAGCCTTGCTGAAAATGGGATGCAAACCAGCCTTCCTTTTGGGGGCGCGCTCAAAGAATGACTTGCTGCAACTGGAACAGTTTGAAGCCTTCGGCGATGTGTACACCACAACGGAAGACGGCAGCGCAGGCGAGAAAGGATACGTGACTATGCACAGTATTCTGAAGGGAAATAAATTTGACAAAATTTACACCTGCGGTCCCAAACCCATGATGATGGCGGTAGCCAAATATGCAAACGAACACAACATCGAATGCGAAGTGTCGCTGGAGAATACCATGGCGTGCGGCGTGGGCGCTTGTCTTTGCTGTGTAGAGAACACAAAAGAAGGACACGTGTGTGTATGTAAAGAAGGTCCGGTATTTAATATAAAGAAATTATTATGGCAGATTTAAGTGTAAACATTGGCAAGCTGAATATGGCGAATCCGGTGATGACGGCATCGGGTACATTCGGTTATGGACTGGAGTTTCAAGACTTTGTTGACTTGGAGAAAATCGGGGGCATCATCGTGAAAGGTACTACGCTTCATCACCGTGAAGGGAATCCTTATCCGCGTATGGCGGAAACTCCGATGGGGATGCTGAACGCCGTAGGACTTCAGAATAAAGGAGTGCATTATTTTGTAGAACACATCTATCCTACAATAAAGGATATACGCACCAACATGATTGTAAACGTATCGGGCTCGCAAGTGGAGGATTATGCAGAAACGGCAAGCATCATCAACGAACTTGAGAATATCCCTGCCATCGAGCTGAATATCTCTTGCCCGAACGTGAAGCAGGGAGGTATGGCTTTCGGCGTGACTGCCCGCGGAGCTGCCGAGGTGGTAAGCGCGGTGCGCAAGGCATATAAAAAGACACTGATTGTAAAGCTCTCGCCGAACGTAACCGACATTACGGAGATAGCACGTGCAGTAGAAGGTGCCGGGGCAGACAGCGTTTCGCTTATCAACACGCTACTGGGGATGGCTATCGACGCTGAAAAACGTAAGCCTGTATTGTCTACCATCACCGGAGGTATGAGCGGGGCGGCAGTTAAGCCCATCGCGTTGCGCATGGTATGGCAGGTAGCTAATGCCGTGAAGATTCCGGTTATCGGACTGGGAGGTATCATGAACTGGAAAGATGCCGTAGAGTTTTTGCTGGCGGGAGCCACGGCTATCCAGATAGGAACCGCAAACTTTATCGACCCTGCCGTTACCGTGAAAGTAGCTGCCGGCATTGATGATTACCTGAACCGTCACGGGTATGCTTCCGTTCGCGACATCATTGGAGCACTGGAAGTATAAAGACATAAAAAAATCCGGTTCAGACCGGGCGGGCTTTCCGCCTGTTCTGAACCGGAATAACGTAAATATTATTTATCATTTCAACAAGTCGGGACGCAAGCGTTGCGTACGTTCCAACGACTGCTGAAATTCCCATTCACGAATCTTTGCTTCATGTCCTGATAAAAGAATATCGGGCACTCTCCATCCTTTGTATTCAGCCGGGCGCGTATAAACCGGCGGAGCAAGCAAATTGTCTTGAAAAGAATCCGACAGCGCCGACTGTTCGTCCGAGATGACTCCCGGAATAATCCGCACGACGGCATCGGCTATCACCGCCGCAGCCAGTTCGCCCCCCGTAAGTACATAATCGCCGATACTGATTTCCTTTGTTATGAAATGTTCGCGTATGCGATAATCTATTCCCTTGAAGTGTCCGCACAGGATAATCAGATTCTGACTCAACGAAAGCGTATTCGCCATCTTCTGATCGAACTGCTCGCCATCGGGTGTGGTGAAAATCACCTCATCGTAATCGCGCTCCGCCTTTAAAGCAGAAATACAGCGGTCTATCGGCTCTATCTTCATCACCATTCCCGCACATCCGCCAAACGGATAGTCATCGACCTTGCGGTAGCGGTCGTAAGCATAGTCGCGCAGGTTATGTATATGAAACTCAGCAATGCCTTTTTTCTGCGCCCGGCTCATAATAGAGTAATTGAAAAAGCCCTCTATCATTTCGGGCAAAACCGTTATAATGTCTATTCTCATATCTCTTGTTATTTTTCAGCAAAAATACGAATATTCCGCCGTCCGGCATCTCTTGAAAAGACATTTTTGCTATTTTTGCAAGAAACATCTCATAGACTAACCATGACAGAAATAGAAAGAATCGATCAGTTGCGCAACGAACTCCATGCGCATAATTATAATTACTACGTACTCAATGCCCCGGTTATCAGCGACCAAGAATTCGATAGACTGATGCGTGAGTTGCAAGATTTGGAAGCAAAACATCCGGAATGTTTCGATGCCAACTCGCCGACCATGCGCGTGGGCAGTGACCTTAACAAGAATTTCACGCAAGTAGAACATAAATACCCGATGCTTTCGCTGGGGAACACTTACTCGGAAAGCGAAGTGGCAGACTTTTATGAGCGCGTACGTAAATCGCTCAACGAGGATTTTGAAATCTGCTGCGAAATGAAGTTCGACGGAACATCTATCTCGCTGACGTATGAAGACGGAAAACTGGTGCGCGCCGTAACACGTGGTGACGGCGTAAAGGGCGACGATGTGACAGACAATGTAAAAACCATCCGAAGCATTCCGCTGGTACTTCACGGAGAAGGCTATCCGAAAAATTTTGAAATAAGAGGCGAAATTCTGATGCCGTGGACGGTATTCGAGGACTTGAACCGCGAGCGGGAATTGCGTGAAGAACCGCTTTTCGCCAATCCGCGTAACGCTGCTTCGGGGACGTTGAAGTCTCAGAACTCGGCCGTAGTAGCCAGCAGAAAACTGGATGCCTACCTTTATTACTTGCTGGGAGACAACTTGCCTCATGACGGACATTACGAAAACCTGCAAGAGGCTGAAAAATGGGGATTCAAAATATCTCACATCACCCGCAAGGTACGTACACTGGATGAAATCTTTGAATTTATCAACTATTGGGATGTAGAGCGGAAAAATCTGCCGGTGGCTACCGACGGAATCGTACTCAAAGTAAATTCCCTGCGCCAGCAACGCAATTTAGGTTATACGGCCAAATCGCCTCGCTGGGCCATCGCTTATAAATTCCAAGCAGAACAGGCGCTGACCAAACTGCTGAAAGTAACTTATCAGGTAGGCAGAACAGGGAGCGGTGACTCCGGTAGCCAACTTGGAACCTGTGCAGCTTTCGGGAACTATCGTCAAACGGGCTTCACTGCATAATGCCGACATTATCGCCTCGCTGGATTTGCACATCGGCGACATGGTATATGTAGAAAAAGGAGGAGAAATCATCCCGAAAATTACAGGTGTAGACGTTGCATCGCGTCCGCAAAACAGCGAAAAGGTTACTTTCATCACCCATTGTCCGGAATGTGGAAGTAAATTAATCCGTTATGAAGACGAGGCTGCCCATTATTGTACGAACGAAACGGCCTGTCCGCCTCAAATCAAAGGTAAAATCGAGCATTTCATCAGCCGCAGGGCAATGAATATTGAAGGACTCGGACCGGAGACAGTAGACCAGTTTTATCAGGAAGGAATGATTCATAACGTTGCCGACCTGTACACGTTGAAAGCAGAAGACATCTGTAAGCTGGAACGCATGGGAGAAAAGTCTGCCGAAAATATCATTCAAGGCATCGAAGCCTCGAAACAAGTCCCTTACGAGCGGGTTCTTTTTGCATTGGGTATCCGATTTGTGGGCGAAACAGTCGCCAAAAAAGTGGCTAAAGCCTTCCGTTCCATCGATGCATTGGCAACAGCAACACTGGACGAACTGATTCACGTTGACGAGATTGGTGAGAAAATAGCCCAAAGCATCCTGCTGTACTTCTCGAACGAACAAAACCGGATGCTTGTCGAACGTTTGCGCCAAGCCGGATTAAAGTTGGAGGCCGATGAAGAAGATTTATCCGGACACACCGACAGACTTCAAGGTAAATCAATCGTCATCAGCGGTGTGTTTGCTTTACATTCGCGCGATGAATACAAAGACCTCATCGAGAAACACGGAGGAAAAAATGTAGGAAGCATTTCAAAGAAAACAAGTTTCATTCTTGCCGGAGACAATATGGGTCCAAGCAAATTAGAAAAAGCACAGAAATTGGGCATCCCCATCGTCGATGAAAACGAGTTTCTGTCAATGATAGCAGAAGAATAATAAAGAAAAGACTAAAAAGCTATTAAAAATAAACTTTTAACAGAAAATATTTCTACTTTTGTAATCAAAATAACGTGTATACGAACTTATCTATGATACAGAGAAGACTTAGAGGAATGGGAGTGGCTCTGATTACTCCTTTCAAAGAAGATGGAAGCGTAGACTATGATGCGCTGGTGAGGTTGGTTGAATTTCAGGTGCAAAACGGAACTGATTTTCTTTGTGTATTAGGAACTACCGCAGAAACTCCGACATTGACTGCCGAAGAGAAAAAGAAAATAAAACAAACTGTTGTAGAACGGGTAAACGGGCGTATTCCTATCTTGTTGGGCGTAAGCAGCAACTGTACCCAAACGGTTGTCGATACTTTGAAAAACGATGATTTCAGCGGTGTAGATGCTGTATTGGTTGCAGTTCCTTATTACAACAAACCCTCGCAAGAAGGCATTTACCAACACTATAAAGCCATCGCAAATGCTACCAAACTTCCGGTGGTTCTTTATAACGTACCGGGACGCACGGGAGTCAACATGACTGCTGAAACTACGCTCCGACTTGCACGCGACTTTGAAAACATCGTTGCCATAAAAGAGGCATCGGGAAATATTACGCAGATGGATGATATCATCAAGAACAAACCTAAAAACTTCGATGTCATCTCCGGAGACGACGGCATTACCTTCCCGCTTATTACGCTGGGAGCGGTAGGAGTTATTTCAGTTATCGGCAACGCTTTCCCGAAAGAGTTCAGCCGCATGACACGCTTGGCTTTGGCTGGTGATTATACAAGCGCATTAAGCATCCATCACAAATTTACCGAACTGTTTAAGCTATTGTTTGTCGACGGTAATCCGGCAGGCGTGAAAGCAATGCTGAGCATGATGGGCATGATTGAGAACCGCCTTCGCCTTCCTCTTGTGCCAACTCGTATTACCACCTATGAAGAAATGCGCCGCATCTTGGAGCAACTAAAAATAAAATGTTGATTACAACCTCTATACAAGAAATCCTCCTTACAGATTCATGAATTTGCAAGGAGGATTTTTTGTATCTGGAAACCAGAAAGTTGCCAATGAAGCGACCTTATGTTAAAAGTATACAAACCAAAGCCTAATAATAGACAGATAAATTGTTTTTCCCCCATCTTTTTAGTTTATTTGCAAATATACTTATCTTGATAATTAGGCATACGATGAAAACATATCTTTATTCTCTGCTATTAGCTTTCTCTTTGTTCTTCTTTTCATGTAAAGATGAAAGCTCCATCGAACTCTTTCAACAGTCGTCAGAGATTGCCATGAATTTCCCGATAAAAGACGGAACCATTTCTTACCGCATCAACCACGGGGGAGAAATAGCCATGTATGGAGGAGTGGGTACTTACGGTGTTTTTTCAAATAATGAAGTAGTTGCCACTGCCGAGGTCGTTAATAACGAATATATACGGGTTTATGCACAAAGTGTCGGAACAGCAGAACTAACAGTGCAAGACGATGCGCATAACGCAGCATTGGTACGGATTGTGGTGGAACCGGATCTGCGCGAAGCTATCGTTCTAAAAATCGATTATGAAATAGAAGGAGTTTCGGAAGAAGAGAAAGAACTGATAAAAGAAGAACTTACCGCCACCGAAGAATGGAATAATGCCCATATCTTATTTGAATTTGACCAAGCCGATGCCGGACAGCTTACAGCAACCGATGGTAAAAGTTCAAATCACCTGATAGAGAATGTGCCATTCGTATGGAGTGATTATAACTTGTTTGTCGACGATGGATTAAGAGCGTCTTTAAACTTTGTTTATCGTGGGAACTTACTTGCAGAAAACATTGATTCAACAGACTGTAATTCAGAAATTCAATTCGGTGCATGGGAGCTTGATGTTACTTCTGATTTCCAAAAACAGTATCCCGGCATAACCAGTCTGAAGAAAATATTTTGGGTTACGATAGGAAAGTGATTATACAAAGCAATAAGACATAAAAAAAGTTCCTACATTCCTTTCAGAAAGTAGGAACTTCTGTGACCGCGACAGGATTCAAACCTGTAACCGGCTGATCCGTAGTCAGCTACTCTATTCAGTTGAGCTACGCGGCCATCAATTATTAACTATGACGAAGTGTGACCACGACAGGATTCAAACCTGTAACCGGCTGATCCGTAGTCAGCTACTCTATTCAGTTGAGCTACGTGGCCAAAACTTCTTGTTTAAGAATTTCAAAGAACAGTGACCGCGACAGATTCAAACCTGTAACCGGCTGATCCGTAGTCAGCTACTCTATTCAGTTGAGCTACGCGGCCTTGTGTCTTTTCTTAACGGGTGCAAAGGTATGGCTTTTTCATGAAACTACCAAATGTTTGAGCAACTTTTTTGCAATAATTTATTCCATAAATCTCGTTCCGAATACTTGCCAGCCCAGTGTAAGACCGAAATTCCAGTTCTTAGACGGTGAGCTATAATGATTTACGTAAGCGCTTATCGCACCAAACGGAAGTTTAACAACCAAAGCCAATTCTCCCAAATATTCTACACCGTGGAATAATTCGCCGTAATAAGCTTTCCGGTTAGCGTCTTGCTTGATTGGAAATATCGGAACAAAACCGTAAATTCCCGCCCGAGCATGAAAAACAGAGTTGAACTGATAAATGGGGCAAATACCTGCTCCTATAAATTGGTTTGCACGGAAAGCCTCATTATATGTAATCTTACTGTGAGCAGTAGGTGCAAAAGTTCCTGCCTGCATCATGCTTGCCCGATAATTATGGCTGAAGTTACGAGATGAATAATAGGCGTGCAGATAAGCCCCTAACGTGAAATTGTGACGTAAATTGTAATATCGCTCCAATTCGTAAGATAATTGCAGCCACGACTGTATGTATTTATACCCACCCTCGTAAGAGTCTTCTCCGATACCGGGATAAAAATGTTCACGCCCGGTATAAATATGTGCAGCCAATCTTTCTCTGCGTCCCGACGTAGCAAACTGGCGGCTGTTCAACGTATTGCCGTCCAGTGCAACCGACCCTCCAAAAATCGTGTATTGACTCCGATCTCTCTTCGCCGTAGAAAAATCAATAATGTTCGTCTGAAAATACTGGTCTTCCAAATTGCCTAACCCAATACCAAATTCGGCTTTCTGACGACTGAGGAATGGAATGGACACATAAAGTTTTACAAACTCTTCCTTCTGCTTATTGAAAACAGGGCTATTTCCTTTCGTTAAAAATTTGCCCTGCTTCTGATAATCGAACGTAGAAAGCGAAGCTACCAGACGATAAGAAGTAGGTAAACGTGTAGGCAGATCAATACGTCCGGAAAGCTGGACATTATTATAAATCTGCCCCAACTGTCCGTCAAACGAAAATTCTTTCGCAAAGTTATTCAGGTTGTGATAAGTCGCCCCCACATAAACCTGATTTGAACCGTTCGAACCGACGTTTCCTCCCACACGCAGAGACAGATCGTCTTCCATCGTTACTTTCAGGCGCAAATTAAATACGCTGTCTATCGGATTATAAGTAACGTGGGGAAGGATTTCTGAAATCATATTATCGGAAATCAATCTAAAATACCCCCGTCGAAGTTCTTCCAAATCAAAACTTCCGTCTTTTTCCGTATGAAATTCTTTGCGGATATATCGTTGCTGTTGATAATTCACTCCATCAATGGTTATTTTGCGGAAGCGAAAAGCCGGCAAAGCGTTTCGATAAGCTATTCTCCGTCTGGTTAGTTGCCGATAGTTCACCCTCCGCGAAATACGTGATTTAATAGTATCCATCAGTTGAATGGCACGCTCGTAACCGATGTCATGAAGTTCATCAAAACGGTCGAAATCCATCAAATTCACATCATCATACTTAAAAGTCATCAAGATACCCAAAGAGTCGGGCAGCGTATAATCGGTTTTCTGCATAATCATACTTTCCAACTGCCCGATAAGATCGCCTTCTTTGGGCTTTCCGGGATTGGAACTGACCACGCTGCCGATGATGATATCGGGATGAAAATCTTCTACCATCACATTAACCGGAAAGTTATTATAGATGCCTCCGTCGTATGCCAAGACAGAATCTATTTCAATAGGTTTAAACATGGCAGGGAAACTCATTGAGGCTCGTACTGCATCGCCCAAGTCTCCTCGGCTGAATATGATGGGACGCTTATTATACACATCAGAAGCCACACAACGGAAAGGGATGAAAAGTTTATTAAAATCGTTTCGACAAGAGGCCGTGGCCTGACCAAACAGTTCAACGAAAGCAAGATTCATCTGAAGCGGATTAACCACGCTCGACGGTAAAATCTGTGTTTTCATCTTGTGAAGCGGATTTTTCAGCGATACGCGGATATTTATAAACTCCGGTGTAGGCGGATTCTTTTTAAAATAATACACGTATTTTTCCTCAATGTCTCCGGTATACCAACGCTTGAAATCGTCCGATTTGATGATACGCTCCATATCGTCGGGCGAATATCCCATCGCATATAGCGACCCGACGATAGCTCCCATTGATGTTCCCGCCACGTAGTCGATAGGTATATTATTTTCTTCCAACGCACGGATAATACCAATGTGGGTTAATCCTTTGGCACCGCCTCCACTAAGCACTAATCCTACTTTTTGGGCAGAAAGGGGAAGTACCGCAAACCAAGCCGCAACACAAACCAGCAACACGAAGCCTAATCTTTTCATAAAATATTCGGTTAAGTCAATATCAAAGATACAAGCAAAAACTGATACTCTGTAAAAAAAAAGATTTTTTAAGGATTACCTTTCCGGAAAAGGGAAATAAAGGACAGAAAAACATACGCATGGACTATGGAAAAACACACGCAAAAAAAGAGGCTGCCAATACTGACAGCCCCTAACCAATATCTTGAAATGAAAGACACTATTAATTATCAGATCATCTCGATGCTGCGTTTTACAAAATTAGTCAACGCTTCACCCTTCAACATATTGTTTTGCAATAAAGCAAGGTCAATCAGTTGGTGAACCACCTTATTGCCGGCGGCATATTCATTGATAACACCGTCTTTCTGCTTCTTCTGGTCATCCAATTTCTTTTCCACGTCTGCCAATTCGTCTTTTTCCGCCGTCGGGATTTCGTCAGATTTCTTGCCTTCTTGCGCTTTATGAAGTTCGTTCATGCGAAGTGTGAGCATGGCAATCTCTGATTCAATCGGAACCAACTTTTCTGCACATGCCGATTCAGCGTCTGCCAATACTTGTTTAATCAGCTTGTGGTCGCTGTTCAAAACCAAGCTATACATATCCGGCATTTCGCCGTAGAAACTCATACCCGGCTGAATGTTTGCCATTTCTTTCATTCGGCGCATATATTCTGCCTGCGTAATCACGATAGGAGCCGCTGTTTCGCCCATAGCCTGTGTATCGACGTTGAATTCAACCTTCTGCACATTCGGAAGTTGTCCTCTGAATACGGTTGCCAGAACCTGACGCTTGTCTGACGGAAGTTCTTCGCCTTTCTGTTCTTCTTTTACAATCAAGCGGTCAATAACGTCGCTGTCTACACGTGTAAAACGGCTCTTTTCAAATTTCTGTTCCAGCATGTTAATCATCGGAACATCCAACTGTCCGTCCATCAGCAACACGTTATAGCCCTTGTTTTTAGCCGCATCGATGTAGGTATATTGTTCATCTGTATTGTTGGCATACAGATAAATCAGGTTGCCATCCTTATCCGTCTGGTTATCTTTAATCAGCGTCTGATATTCTTCGAAAGTATAATACTTACTGTCGGTGTCTTTGAAGAGAGCAAACTTGTTTGCTTTTTCGTAGAAGTCTTCCTGTGTAAGCATTCCGTAATTAATGAATATCTTCAAATCATCCCACTTGGTTTCAAACTCTTTACGGTCGTTTTTAAAGATAGACTGCAACAGGCGGTCTGCCACTTTCTTGGTGATATAGGTAGAGATTTTCTTCACGTTCGAATCACTCTGCAAATACGAACGGGATACGTTCAGCGGAATATCCGGAGAGTCGATAACCCCGTGCAACAACGTCAGGAAGTCGGGTACGATACCCTCTACCGAGTCGGTTACATACACCTGATTGCAATACAGTTGTATCTTGTTCTTCTGTAAATCAATGTTGCTCTTTATTTTCGGGAAATAAAGTACACCGGTCAGGTTAAACGGATAATCCACATTCAAGTGAATCCAGAACAGCGGTTCGTCAGACATCGGATACAAATCGCGGTAGAACTTCTTGTAATCCTCGTCTTTCAGTTCGCTCGGCTTTTTCGTCCAGATAGGTGTGCTGTCGTTTATCACGTTATATTCGTCCGTTTCTACCTGCTTGCCGTCTTTCCATTCTTTCTTTTTGCCGAAAGCTACCGGAACAGGCAAGAACCGGCAGTATTTGCTAAGCAACCCCTGTATGCGTGATTCTTCCAAAAACTCACGGCAGTCATCGTCAACATACAGTATCACGTCGGTACCACGGTCGGCTCTGTCGGCATCCTCCAGCGTAAACTCCGGACTGCCGTCGCATGTCCATTTCACTGATTTTGCATCGTCACGGTACGACTTGGTAACGATTTCGACTTTCTTTGCCACCATGAAGGCAGAATAGAATCCCAATCCGAAATGACCGATGATGGCATTTGCATCGTCTTTATATTTTTCAAGGAAATCGTTGGCTCCCGAGAAAGCAATCTGATTAATGTATTTATCGATTTCCTCAGCCGTAAGTCCCAAACCACGGTCGGAAATGGTAATCGTGTCTTTATCTACTTTCACCTGAATGGTCAAGTCGCCCAATTCTCCTTTAAACTCGCCTTTCGAAGCAAGTGTTTTTAACTTCTGAGTGGCATCGACCGCATTGGATACCAATTCGCGGAGAAAAATTTCATGATCGCTATACAAGAATTTCTTGATGATGGGGAAAATGTTCTCTGTTGTAACCCCGATATTACCTTTCTGCATAATCTATATATTATTAATGTTATTCAAATACCGCTTTACAGGTAGACAAAAAAATGCCAGACACAAGCGTGTCTGACATTTTGTCTGATTTCAGGCGGATTGTTTTATGGCTTTTCAACAATCATCCGCAGTTTATCGTTGTCTTTATCCAACACCACGTGTAACGTATCGCCCGCCACAGGAGCCTCATTGATGATCAACTCGGCCAAACCGTCTTCCAGATTATTCTGGATGGAACGCTTCAACGGACGTGCGCCAAACTGAACATCGTATCCTTTCGAAGCCACATAACGTTTGGCATCGTCATCGATAACCAGTTTATAACCCACATTCTCAATCCGTTGATACAATCCCTTCAGCTCAAGTTCGGTAATACGGGTCAAGGCTTCCACATCCAACTGGTCGAACGTTATGATTTCGTCCAGACGGTTGATAAACTCAGGCGCAAACGATTTGTTCAACGCTTTGGTTATCACGCTTGCGCGAATGTTCCTTGTCGTCGGTACGCATCTGAGCCGTAAAGCCGATGCCTTTTCCGAACTCTTTCAACTGGCGCGTACCGATATTCGAAGTCATGATAATCACCGTATTCTTAAAGTCTACCGTCCGTCCGTAGCTGTCTGTCAGTCGTCCTTCATCCATCACCTGAAGCAACAGGTTGAACACATCGGGATGGGCTTTCTCTATCTCGTCTAACAACACGATAGAGTAGGGTTTGCGACGGACTTTCTCAGTCAGCTGTCCACCTTCTTCATAACCTACATAGCCCGGAGGCGCACCCACCAAACGCGAAACGGTAAACTTCTCCATATACTCGCTCATGTCTATCCGGATGATGGCATCTGCCGAACCGAACATCTGCACTGCAAGTTCTTTTGCCAAATGCGTTTTACCTACACCGGTCGGCCCTAAGAACAAGAATGTTCCAATCGGCTTGTTGGGGTCTTTCAGCCCCTACACGGCTGCGCTGGATGGCTCTTACCAGCGTGTCTACCGCCTTATCCTGACCGATAACTTTGGCAAGCAGTTCGCTGCGCATTCCTTTCAGTTTGATGCTGTCTGCTTCCGCCATACGCTGAACAGGAACACCGGATATCATGGAAACCACATCCGCTATCTGTTCCGCATCCACCGTTTCACGGTTTTCTTTCAGCTTTGCTTCCCATTCGTTTTTCATCACCTCCAGCTGCTCCATACACTGCTTTTCACGGTCGCGGAAGCTGGCTGCAAGCTCAAAATTCTGTAACCGGACAGCTTCGTTTTTATTCGCCCGCATCTCGTCAATCAGCTTCTCCTGCTCTTCGATTTCTTTCGGAGCGGAAATGTTTGTCAGATGCACGCGCGAACCCGCTTCGTCCAACGCATCTATCGCTTTGTCGGGGAAATTACGGTCAGTAACATACCGCTCTGTCAATTTGACACATGCCTCTAAAGCCGCATCCGTATAATTGACATTGTGGTGTTCTTCGTATTTCTCTTTGATGTTCTTCAATATCTGCAACGTTTCGTCCATCGTGGTCGGTTCTACCAACACCTTCTGGAAACGCCGTTCCAAAGCACCGTCTTTTTCAATGCTCTGCCTGTACTCGTCGAGGGTAGTGGCACCGATACACTGTATTTCTCCGCGCGCCAACGCAGGCTTCAGCATATTCGCCGCATCCATCGAGCCGGCAGCCGAACCTGCACCTATAATGGTATGAATCTCGTCGATAAACAAAATAATATTCGGGTTCTTTTTCAGCTCGTTAAGTATGGCGCGGATGCGTTCTTCAAATTGTCCGCGATATTTTGTACCCGCCACAACCGAAGTCATATCCAGCGCAATCACCCGCTTGTCGAACAGTATACGCGACACTTTCTTCTCAACAATGCGCCGCGCAAGACCTTCAACGATAGCAGATTTACCCACACCCGGTTCGCCGATAAGAATCGGATTGTTCTTTTTACGCCGGCTCAAAATCTGCGCCAAACGCTCTATTTCCTTCTCACGGCCTACCACCGGGTCTAACTTTCCTTCCTCGGCAGCCCGCGTCATGTCAGTGCCGAAAGAATCGAGCGCAGGAGTGTCGTTATTCGGTTTCTTTTGCGAGGTCTGGGCAGACGACTGCTTTGCACCCTGCGAATAAAATCCGCCCTCGTTTCCCATGTTGTCCCGACGGCGTATTCCGTTATCCTCCTCATCGTCTTCGTCTTCTTCGAACGGAACTCCGCTTTGCGGTTCGGTTCTCGGAACCAGTTTGTCTATCAACTTTTGATAGCTCACGTTTTTCGTTTCCAGTATTTCTGCCGCTCTGTTCTTGCCTTCGCGCATGATAGCCAGCAACATGTGTTCGCTGTCAGCCATGTTTGCCTTTAACAGCCGTGCTTCCAATAAACTCATTTTCAATATTCTCGATGCGTTTTCGTTAAACGTTATGTCTTCAGAATAGCCTTCTGTAACAGATTCTTCACGCAGCATCACTTCCAAGCCGCTCTTTATTTCCTGCAAATCGATATACAAACTTTGCAACAAACCTACAGCTTTTCCTTCCCCTTCGCGAAGAATCCCCAACAGCAAATGTTCCGGACCGATATACGTGTTTCGCAACCGGTTGGCTTCCTCTTTGCTGTATGCGATAATGTCAGTCACTCTTTTTGTAAATTGGTTATTCATATAATGTAAATCCTCCTTCCAGCTTTGGTTTTTGCATTTCTCTGCAAAGATACATATTATAATAATAACTTTTATATATCTTGTTTTTTTACTTACAAAATGTGTGCCACAAAATGATAAAATTCATGCGGTAGAAACATCCGACACTACCCATAGCGATACCCGACGCTTCCCATAGTGTCAGCTGACGTTAGCCGTAGCGTTTAAACTCGGATGGGTTTGCGCTTTTAAGCGGGTAAACCGACACTTTTTTGCGCAAAAAGTTTCGTATATCAGGTAAAAGTCGTACTTTAGCATGGTTTTTCTATAAGCCGCAGAGATTATTAAATTAATATTTTACTAAATGCAAGAACAAGATAGAATTATAAAAATCAACATCGAAGAGGAAATGAAGTCGTCGTACATCGACTATTCAATGTCAGTAATCGTTGCACGCGCCCTCCCGGATGTAAGAGACGGCTTCAAGCCCGTTCACCGCCGCATATTATATGGTATGATGGAACTGGGCAACACGTCGGACAAGCCGTATAAAAAGTCAGCGAGAATAGTAGGTGAGGTATTAGGTAAATATCACCCCCACGGAGATTCTTCTGTGTACGGGGCACTGGTGCGTCTGGCACAAGACTGGGCAATGCGCTATCCGTTGATAGACGGACAGGGTAACTTCGGCTCAATAGACGGCGACAGCCCTGCGGCAATGCGTTATACCGAAGCCCGGCTGAAAAAAATCGGCGAAGACATGATGCAAGACCTGTATAAAGAGACCGTTGACTTTCAAAATAACTTCGACGATACGCTTCAGGAACCTACTGTCATGCCTACACGCATCCCGAACCTGCTGGTCAACGGAGCGTCCGGTATCGCCGTAGGTATGGCTACAAACATGCCTACACATAACCTTGCCGAAGTAATTGATGCTTGTATTGCTTATATAGACAATAATGATATCGACGTAGCAGGACTGATGCAGTATATCAAAGCGCCGGATTTCCCGACGGGAGGATATATATATGGTATCAGCGGCGTGCGCGATGCATACGAAACGGGACGCGGACGAGTTATCATGCGTGCGAAAACGGAGATTGAAACACATCCTACGCACGACAAAATCATCGTCAACGAAATTCCGTATAACGTAAACAAAAAGGAACTGATTGAAAACATTGCGGCTTTAGTAAACGAAAAGAAAATCGACGGTATTTCTTACGTAAACGATGAATCGGACCGCGAAGGTATGCGAATCGTTATCGATGTAAAACGCGATGCGAACGCCAGCGTGGTGCTGAACAAGCTGTTTAAGATGACGGCGCTGCAAACTTCGTTCGGCGTGAATAACATCGCACTAGTTCACGGACGTCCGAAACTGCTGAATCTGAAAGACTTGATTCACCTGTTCGTTGAACATCGCCACGAAGTGGTTATCCGCCGCACACGCTATGACTTGCGTAAAGCGAAAGAGCGCGCCCACATCTTGGAAGGTCTGATTATCGCATCGGACAACATCGACGAGGTAATCCGCATCATCCGCGCTGCCAAGACTCCTAACGAGGCTATAACCAACCTGATGGAACGTTTCCAGCTTACGGAAATACAGGCACGCGCCATCGTGGAAATGCGTCTGCGCCAATTAACGGGACTGATGCAAGACCAGCTTCACGCCGAGTACGACGAGCTGATGAAGCAAATTGCTTACTACGAAGAAATTTTAAGCAATGACGAACTGTGTAAGAAAGTCATAAAAGACGAATTGGTAGAAGTAAAAGAGAAGTACGGCGACAAACGTCGTTCGGAAATCGTATATGCTTCAGAGGAATTTAATCCGGAAGACTTCTATGCCGACGATTCGATGGTTATCACCATCTCCCACATGGGATACATCAAACGTACACCGCTGGCAGAATTCCATACCCAGAACCGCGGTGGAGTAGGCTCGAAGGGTAGCGAAACGCGCGACGAGGATTTTATCGAACACATCTATCCGGCAACAATGCACAATACGATGATGTTCTTCACCCAAAAAGGAAAATGCTATTGGCTGAAAGTGTATGAAATCCCCGAAGGTAACAAAACATCGAAGGGACGTGCCATCCAGAACCTGCTGAACATTGACTCGGATGACACGGTGACGGCTTACCTGCGTGTGAAGAACCTGAACGATACTGAGTTTATAAACAGCCACTACGTGTTGTTCTGTACTAAAAACGGTGTCATCAAAAAGACATTGCTCGAACAGTATTCACGCCCGCGCCAGAACGGTGTGAATGCCATTACCATCCGTGAAGACGACCGTGTAATCGAGGTACGTATGACGAACGGAAACAACGATATCGTCATAGCCAACCGCAACGGACGTGCCATCCGGTTCAATGAAACCGCCGTTCGCGAAATGGGACGTACCGCTACCGGAGTTCGAGGCATTACGCTGGATGATGACGGACAAGACGAGGTTATCGGAATGATTTGTATCAAAGATCCGCAGAAAGAAACAATCATGGTTGTGTCGGAAAACGGATACGGAAAACGTTCGGATATTGAAGATTACCGTAAGACAAACCGTGGAGGTAAGGGCGTTAAAACTCTGAATATCACGGATAAGACAGGAAAATTGGTTGCCATCAAATCGGTAACTGACGAGAATGACCTGATGATAATCAATAAATCGGGTATTACGATTCGTTTGAAGGTGGCAGACGTGCGTATCATGGGACGTGCAACGCAAGGTGTGCGGCTGATTGACCTCGAAAAACGTAACGACCAGATCGGTTCTGTTTGCAAGGTTACTTCCGAAGCCGAAGAAGAGAATATTGATTTGCAAGCAGATGAACAAGACACTGCGTCGACCGAAAACACAAGCGAAGAAAGCGAGAAACCAATAGAATAAATTTTGTATCACTAAATTTTTATAGTTATGAGAAAAGTTTTATTTACTGTAGCTTTATTCTTTACAGCGTGCGCCGTTTCTGCCCAAGAAAGCGTGGTAAAAGAAGCTAAATCAGCCAAAGGTAATCCGGAAGAGGCTGCTAAAATCATTGAACCCGCATTGGTTGACCCGTCAACAGCTAACGACCCTGAAACTTGGAAATTAGCTGGAGATTTTCAGAAATCTATCTACGACGAAGAAAACATGAAACTATATATACCGGGTGGTCAGGCAGATACTACAAGATTGTATAATAGTTTGGCAAAGATGTTCGAATATTACATGAAATGTGATGAAGTAGAACAAGCTAAAGTGAAAAGCGGCGAGCTGAAGAAACCGAAACTGAGAAAAAAATTGGCTAAAGCCTTGATTGCCGTGCGTCCGCAGCTGACAAATGCCGGTATCGAAGCATTTAACACCAATAACTACGAAAATGCGTTGAAATACTTTGGTTTGTATGTTGATGCACCTCAGGAACCGATTTTTGAAGGAGATGACGAACTTAAAAACGATACACTGGTTCCGTTGTTTGCCAATTATGCAGCTATGGCAGCCAGCTTCGTAAAAGACAATGCCGCTGTTATAAAGTATGGTAATATCGGTAAAAACCACAAAGAAGAAGGTTATCGTTCTTTGATGTTCATGGCTGAAACATACGGAAAAAGTGAAACTCCGGACTCTGTTCAGTGGCTGGCAACTATCAAAGAAGGTGTAGAAAAATTCCCGTCACAGGAATATTTCATCGGTAACTTGATGGACTATTATATCCAGAAAGGTAAAGTTGATGAAGGTTTGGCTCAAATTAATGAAATTATAGCGAACAATCCTTCTCCTTATTTCATGTATGTAAAAGGTGTGCTCCAGTACGAAAAGAAAGACTATGACGGAGCTATTGCTACATTCAATGAAGTGATTGCTAAAAACGGTGATTTCGTAGCTGAATCTTATTCAAAAATAGGTGATTGCTATTTCTTCCAAGGACAATCAATCGAAGAAGAAAACTTGAAAACTTCAATGGATGATCCCAAATATGCGGAAGGAGAAGCTAAAGTAAAAGACTTTTATAGCAAAGCACAACCGTTCTATGAAAAAGCCAGAGAATTGGCTCCGGATAACAAACAACTTTGGGGACAATTCCTTTTGAGAATTTACTGGAAACTCAACAAGGCTGAATACGAAGCATTAGAAAAAGAATTAAATTGATTTTCTAATAAGAAAACAAAAAACTAACAAAGAAGGCCGGAATAGAATGTCTATCTCGGCCTTTCTTTATAATAATACATAATCAGTATTATGTTTAATTTATAACGGGGTAAATTGAATACTCCCACCCATCCGGGCAAATCAAACAATTAACTATAAAATATAGGCATACAGAATTAAATGAACGGTGTACGAATACTGTCGATAAAATAAAACCGCAAATGCGATAAACTTTACTCGACATCTAAAGTAACATTTATATGGAAAAACATCCTCAACTTTTAGTATATAAAGCATCAGCCGGTTCGGGGAAAACATTTACCCTCGCCGTTCAATACATCAAATTACTCATCGAAGACCCACGGGCATATCGGAAAATACTGGCTGTTACTTTTACCAACAAGGCAACTGCCGAAATGAAAGAACGCATACTAAGCCAACTTTACGGTATTGCTTCCGGAGATAAAGACTCGAACCGCTATCTGAAAGAAATTTTAAAGACCACGCAGAAAAACGAAGCGGAAGTCAGACGGGCGGCAAGCGAGGCGCTGCATAACATCATTCATGATTACAGCCGATTCCGCATCGAAACCATTGACTCGTTTTTCCAGTCGGTCATGAGAAATCTGGCGCGCGAGTTGGAATTAGGAGCAAATCTGACTATTGAACTGAATAACAGCGAGATATTAAGCGATGCGGTGGACGTATTAATCGAAAAACTAACCCCTACCTCACCGGTTCTTTTGTGGCTGTTAGAGTATATCGACGAGCGCATTGCCGATGACCGTCGATGGAACGTATCGGGCGAAATCAAGAGTTTCGGAAGGAATATATTCGATGAAAGTTACATTGAGAAAGGAAGCGGCTTAAGAAAAAAATTAAACGATTCTTCTTTTATCCCTACATACCGAAAAAAACTTCAGGATATACGCGAAGAGGCATTGGAAGAAATGAAAGGATTTAACCAGCAGTTCACTGAAGTATTGGAAGCCAACGGATTAAAGCCTGAAGAACTAAAAGGAGGCTCGCGAGGGATAGGAAGTTATTTCAACAAGATAGCCAACGGTAATTTAAGTAGAGAGGTGCGCAATGCTACGGTAGAGAAATGCTTACAGAGTGAAGATGACTGGACTACAAAGATTTCAGCCAAACGAGAGCTGATTCGTACCCTTGCCGCTACCGAGCTGATTCCCCTGCTAAACGCAGCCGAAAAATTCCGTCCGGTAAATAACCTGTTGGTCAATTCATGCGATTTGTCACTTCGTTACCTCAATAATCTACGTCTGCTTACCCACATTGATGATGAAGTCCGTCTGCAAAACCAACTTCATAACCGCTTTTTGTTGTCGGATACCAACGCCCTGCTTCACAATCTGATACGCGAAGGAGACGCTTCTTTTATCTATGAAAAGATTGGTACAACCATCGATATCGTAATGATAGACGAGTTTCAGGACACCTCACGTATGCAGTGGGAAAATTTCCGCCTGCTACTTGAAGAAAGTCTTTCACAAAAAGAAGGTAGCCTTATCGTAGGCGATATTAAACAAAGCATTTACCGCTGGCGGAACGGTGACTGGAAAATACTCGCCGGATTGGGACACGACCATAGTTTCCGCATCAACGAACAGACACTTGAAACCAACTGGCGCAGCGAGGCCAACATCATCAGCTTTAATAATGAGCTGTTTACCGCTGCGTGCCGTGTGCTTTCCGCACGCTCTGAAGAGGAATTGGAAGAACCGTGCGAACAACTGACACAGGCGTACAGTGACGTTTGTCAGAAAACACCCAAGCAGACGGAACGGGGTTACATCAAGGTATCTTTCCTCGGAGATACGCAAGAAGAATCTTATGCTGACGCTACTCTGCGGCAGCTTGCCGAGGAGGTATCGCAACTCGTTGCGCAAGGAGTTCATACGGAAGACATTGCCATCCTTGTACGCAAGAATAAAACCATCCCTGCCATTGCCGATTATTTCGATAAAAACACGCCTTACCGCATCGTGTCCGACGAAGCATTCCGGCTTGATGCCTCGCTTGCCGTCTGCATGATGATAGATGGTTTGCGCTTTCTTACCTCGCCCGATGACCGCATTGCCCAAGCCCGGCTTGCTTCGGCTTTCCAACAGGAAGTGCTGCGTAAAGATATCAGTCTGAACACCATCCCTACTGAACGATATATCGGATTACCTTCCTGCCGGATTCATGCTGCAAACAGAAGAACTGCGCTTAATGCCGCTCTACGAACTGCTTGAAAAGCTATTTGTTATGTTCGACATGGAAAAAATAGAAAAGCAAGATGCTTACCTCTGCGCTTTCTTCGATGCCGTAACAGAGTATATGCAGAACAATTCGTCGGAGATGACGGCTTTTATTGCTTTTTGGGACGAAAAACTACACGAAAAGACCATTCCGTCGGGCGAAATAGACGGCATCCGTATTCTTTCCATTCATAAGTCGAAGGGATTGGAATACCATACCGTGTTGCTTCCGTTCTGCGACTGGAAGATGGAAAACGAAACCAACAATCATCTTATTTGGTGCTCGGTGGCAGGAACGGGAAAAGAAACAGACATTCCGCCGTTCAACGAACTGGATATCGTTCCGGTAAACTATTCATCGACTATGGCGGATTCGGTGTACTGTAACAGCTATCAGGAAGAACGTCTCCAGTTGTGGATAGATAACCTCAACCTGCTTTACGTGGCATTTACCCGTGCTTGTAAGAATCTGATTATATGGAGCCGTGCCAACCAGCGCGGGACTGTATCTTCTCTACTCTATGAATCTATCACTCAAATGAATACGTTGAAGATGGAAAGGATGTCTGACGGAGATACGGAAGGTGATACAGGCGAAGAAGTATTTGAATACGGTGAACTTTGTTTATATGAAAAGACCGAACAATCTGAATCGAACAACCGCCTGCTTATGCATCCCTCTCCCCTCCCGTTGCAGATAGAAAGTCTCGAAACGAAGATAGAGTTTAAACAATCGAACCGCTCGGCCGACTTTATTCGTGGAGAAGAAGATAATCAGGAGCAATACATCCGTCAGGGACAACTGCTTCACTATGTGTTTGCTTCCATCGAAAAAGAGAGTGACATGCCTCAAGCCTTTGAGCGACTGCGCTTTGAAGGAGTGTTGGAAACGGAAGAACAAGAAATGCAAATCCGTAAGCTGGCTACATGGGCGATGAATCATCCGAAAGTAAAAGACTGGTATAGTGGAGAATGGACGCTGTATAACGAATGTTCCATCATCTATCTCGACGAGGATGGAACCATGCAAACCCGCCGTCCCGACCGCGTGATGATGAAAAACGGCGAGGCAGTTGTGGTTGATTTTAAATTTGGAAATAAAAAAGAGACATATAACGAACAAGTACGCCAGTACATGAACTTGCTTGCTCACATGGGTTATAAGCACATCCGTGGGTATTTATGGTATGTATTTGCTAACGAACTGGAGGAAGTATCATGGAAACATTCTTAAAACAAGTAGCACACGATTTATATGAGAAACTGAATGGCGATTTCACCAAAGTAGCCATCGTATTTCCCAACAAGCGCGCAGGATTATTCTTCAACGAGTATCTGGCACAGGAGTCTCAGCGCCCATTATGGTCGCCTGCCTATATCAGCATCAGCGAATTATTCCGCCGCTCTTCATCGCTGCAAACAGGCGATCCGATAAAATTGGTATGCGACCTTTATAAGATATTCATACAGATAACAGGAAGTAAAGAATCGCTGGACGAGTTTTACTTTTGGGGAGAAATGCTTATCAGCGATTTCGATGATGCCGATAAGAACTTGGCGGACACCGATGCGCTTTTCAGTAATCTGAAAGATTTAAATGAACTTACGGATAACTATGATTTCTTAGAGGAAGGACAGAAAGAAGCGCTGAGCCAGTTCTTCCACAATTTTTCTCCCGACCGTATGACCGAGCTGAAGCAACGGTTTACTTCGTTATGGAATGTACTGGGAGATATTTATACACAATACAAAACATTGTTGGAGAGTCAGGGCATCGCTTACGAGGGAATGCTCTACCGCAAGGTTATTGACACGATGGATGTAGCCGACCTCCCGTATGACAAATATGTTTTTGTGGGTTTCAACGTACTGAATAAAGTGGAACACAAGCTGTTTTCCCGCTTAAACGATGCAGGGAAAGCTCTTTTCTATTGGGATTATGACCAGTTTTATCTGGAGAAGAATCCACACGAAGCGGGAGAATTCATACGCCGGAATCTGAAAGATTTCCCTTCGGAACTTCCTTTATCGGCATTCCATAATCTGAACAGACCGAAGGAAGTGACATTCATCGAATCGCCTACCGAGAACGGGCAAATCCGTTACCTTCCCCAATGGATTCGGGAGAATCTTACTGCGGAAGAAAAAGAAAAACAGCTGTGGTACTCTGCAACGAAGCGATGCTGCAACCCGTGTTACATTCGCTGCCAGAGAACATACGACATATAAACATCACGATGGGTTTTCCGCTCTCACAAACTCCGGCATACAGTTTTGTCAATGCGCTGACCGAACTTCACACCACAGGCTATAACCCGAACAACGGACGTTTTCAGTTTAATGAAGTAATCAGCGTATTGAAACATCCTTACACGCGACAACTGTCCGCCATCGCCGAAACGTTGGAAAAGACACTTACCGAAGGAAACCGTTTCTACCCTCTCCCTTCGGAGCTGCAACAAGATGAGGTGCTGGGAAAGATATTCAAGCCTTGCCAAAGTAACCTTGAACTATGCGGTTTGCTTTCCGAAGTCATCAAACAGGTAGCTGTTATCTACCGCAAACAGAGCGCATCTGCCGATGATGCGTTTAATCAGTTGTATCGCGAATCGCTTTTCAAGACCTACACGTTAGTCAACCGCTTCCGGACGCTTACAGAAAGCGGAGAACTGAATGTACGGCAAGATACTTTCAAGCGTTTGCTTACGCGCGTCATGTCTGCGGCAAGCATTCCTTTTCACGGCGAACCTGCCATCGGTTTACAGGTAATGGGCGTTTTGGAAACACGTAACCTCGATTTCCGCCATCTGGTCATGCTGTCGGTCAACGAAGGTCAGCTTCCGAAAACAGGCGGCGACTCTTCTTTCATACCATATAACCTCCGCAAGGCTTTCGGCATGACCACCATCGACCATAAGATTGCCGTTTATGCCTACTATTTCTATCGGTTATTACAGCGTGCAGAACGGGTAACCCTGCTTTATAATACGGCTACAGACGGAATCAACCGGGGAGAGATGTCGCGTTTCATGCTTCAGTTCCTCATTGAATGGGGATATCCGATAGTAAAGAAACAACTGGAAGCAGAACAATCCCCGCAAGGCTCTGCGCCTATCATTGTCGAGAAAACACCGGAAATCATGAAACGGATGCAGAGCCGGTTCGATATCCGCGTGAATCCCAAAACCTATCTTTCTCCCTCGGCTCTGAATTGTTACATGGATTGTCCGCTGAAATTCTATTATCAATATGTAGCTTCCCTCTCCACACCCGACGAAGTGAGTGCAGAAATAGATTCTGCTAAATTCGGAAGTATCTTCCACGATGCTGCCGAGCACATTTACAAGGATTTGACCTCACACGGCAGCAAGACTATAAGCCGGGAGGCTATCGAAGCCTTGCTGAAAGACGATGTGCGTCTGCGCAACTATGTCGACAGTGGTTTTAAGAGGTTATTCTTCAACATACCGGAAGATGAACGTGCGCTTTATAACGGCATACAGCTCATCAACTTCGAGGTTATCGTGCGTTACATCCGCCAACTCTTGCAAAACGACCTGCGCTATGCCCCGTTCACATTCGTGGCTTCCGAAGTTCCTGTGAGAGAGCAAATCGAAATCCGTACGCCTAAAGGGATGCTGAAATCCTGCATCGGAGGAACCATAGACCGCATGGACAGCAAAGACAATACGCTGCGCATCGTGGATTATAAAACGGGAGGCGATGCCGATATCCCCGCCAACATAGAATCATTGTTTATATCGGGAAAGAAACGTTCGAACTACGTTTTTCAAACTTTCCTTTATGCTTCCATTGTTTGTCGGAAACTTCGGGAGAAAGGAGACAACAGGCAGGTTGCCCCTTCCCTGCTCTACATCCATCGGGCAGCGTCGGACAGTTATTCTCCTGTTATTCAGATGGGCGAGGCCCGAAAGCCCAAAGAACCGGTTGAAGACTTCAGCCGATACGAGGAGGAATTCCGCAGCCAGTTGAGTACGCTGCTTGAGACCATCTTCCACCCCGACATTGCTTTTACGCAAACCGAAACAGAAGAAAAGTGTACCTACTGCGATTTTAAAACGCTTTGCAAGAAATAAGCGTTTTAATATCTCTAAATCCGGAATTATGTTTGTGCTATAATCACCTCAAGCGCGAACGTTATTCCGGATTTCAAACTTTTTGCCATAAGTCAGCATTCGCCAAATCCATTCCAGCAAGCCGAAACGAAAACCGAAGAGCCATAAACGACTGAATAGAATTTGAAAAATGTAAACAAGGAATGCGATTACTTCTGTCTGTATCAATCCCACATTAGCTCCCCAGCCTAAACCGATACCGTAAAATAAAAACATACCAATAACCGACTGTCCGATATAGTTTGTCAGCGCCATCCTTCCCGGTGCAGCCAGACAGCTCCATAACTTTGCTTCTTTTCTTCGGAGATAGAACAGGCAGATGCCACACAAGTAAGCCAGCCCCAACGGATAAACACTGATCGTATAAATTAAAGTATGCATTGCGTTTCCCCACGGATGTCCGTTCATGCTGCTCCATGCATAAAGCAATGACAATGGCAGTCCAATCAGAAAACCCAGTCGGGTTATCGTTTTTAACAAACCAATACGGGTTTCCAGTCCGGCGTACATTCGGTTACGTCCAATATAGAAACCTAAAATGAACAATCCGAAAACCTTGAAATAGCGGTTACCGTCCACAAATTCCTGCACACGGACTAATGCACCTTGAACAAGGAATTGAAAAACCTCTTTATAACTGCCCGCATCGCGCAACCAATGGCCAAAATTTTCTTCTGTTATACCATAAAGATTACAGTAATGCCACTGCGCACGAACTGCCGGAGCAGAAAGTCTGATGCCGAAAAATGCTGTCAGCGCATCTATAACAACAGGAATTAAAAGGAAGAAAGCGGAAACCTTTAATAGTCCCCTATCAGATACATTGCGGAATAACGGGAGCAACATACCCAACAGGGCATACAACATTAAAATATCGCCGCTCCAAATAAACATCAAATGCAGAAAGCCTATGACTGTCAGCACGGCCATCCGTTGATAAAATATCTGAAAACCGTTTGCCCCTTTCCGTGCAGCATTAGCGATGATAATGGAAAAGCCAATTCCGAACAGCAGTGAAAACAAAGTATAAAATTTTCCGTCAACAAAGATGTAAAGCAAATAGCGCAATACATGGTCTATGCCCGATGTCGGCATGGCCTTTATCGTTTCACTGCTTTGGAATGTATAAAGTGAAAATTCCGGATAGTTTGCCATGCAAATTCCCAGTATCGCAAATCCCCGTAAGGCATCAAGAATGACATAGCGTTCCGACGATTTTACAGGAGCAATGTTTTCTGTATTCATAAGTCCTTTTTTTATTCAGTTTTTTCTTTTTGTTGACTAACATAACGCTACATAATATAACAGCCAGCCCGATTAATTGGATAAATGTAATGTCTTCTCCGCCCAATCCGCCGATAACCACAGCCACCACAGGATTAACATAAGCATGGGTCGCCACCTCGGTAGCCGGACGAACTTTCAATAACCATACGTAAGCAGAATAGGCAAGTAAAGAACCGAATGTCACCAAGTAAATCAATGATAGCCACGCTGCCTGCGATATCGTTTGAAAATCGACCTCTTCCCAGTCGTTCGATAATCCGGAACATAACCAGAACATGATACCGGCTGATAGCATTTGCCATGCCGAACCGGCAAAACCATTTATCCCCTCTACCGCCGATGAACGATATTTGGCATAAAGCGAACCCAACGACCATGATATACATCCGGCTACCAGTATCAAAATACCATATTCACCATGCTGATAAACAGCACTCTCTTTTCCCATCTGCTCAACATAAAGCATACCCACACCTATAAATCCCAACAGCAAGCCAACGATTGTTGTTACGCTGCTGAAGGTTTTCTTCCACATCGGAATGTCAAATACCATAATCCATAGTGCCGTAGAGGAAGCTACGATGGCTACCACACTGCTACTGACATACCGTTGTGCCAGCATAATAACTGCCATATCAATAAACAGAAGGACAATGCCGCTTATTGCCGAACGCCGGACCAGAGAAAGCCGAAAAACCTGTTCGCCACGGATAAAACAAAGGAAGAGTAACAACACACCCGCCATACTGAACCGTAATGCGCCTAACAAGAAAGTAGGAAATCCGTGCAAGGCTACACCTATAAAATAATAGGTAGAACCCCACACTACATAAATCAAGAAGTAGGCTATCCAAACGGCATATCTTTTGACTGTTTTCATCCTTCTTATATATACCAAACTGTTTGGTTGCAAAAATAACAGTTTGCATCAATAAGACAACTACCTGTATGGCGGAGATAATTACCACAATTACAGTTTTTTTTGTACCAAAAAATAGAAGAGCGTTGCTTAGAGTTTCGTTTAAAGCGACAGGCTCTAAAAGAAACAGGGATAACTGTAGCCTAACGCTACAATAATCCCTGTCTCCACAATGCGTTTTCTCTCAAAACGATGTATCAATCAAATCAATCCGGCTATGTATGCTTTCATTGCCGATTCGGATTTCCGAACTTCCTGATATAATTTATACTGAGCCAACGTACGGACATAATTATGCTCTCCATATTGTGTTCGGTAGTATACGTCGCCATTCAGATAATCGGTCAAGAACCTAACCGCTTGCATATAAGGGAAAAGCATCACTGCATACGGTAACATTTCTACTTCGAGCGGAGTAAGAAACGAACCCGCCGAAGCGATGTATCCTTTGGCAAACGATTTAAATATATCAATGTCAAAATGAACCTTGCTTAAATCCGGCTCATCTTCAGGAGCAGTGTTAGCAGCCGAACGCAAGAAATCGCCGAAATCAGAAAAAACAAACGAAGGCATTACGGTGTCCAAGTCGATTACACACAATACCTTGCCGTCGGCATCAAACAGCATGTTGCTTACCTTCGTATCGCAGTGACATACACGTTTCGGAAGTTTACCTTCTCGATAAAGCTGCTCTGCACGACACATCTCATCGGCATCCCGTTCGATATCAGCTATCAAAGAAGCAACTTTCTCTTTCCGCCCCACACTGTCGAGCGAAGCAGCCTCACGCAGTTGGCGGATGCGAAGCTCCATGTTGTGAAAATCGGGAATCGTTTCGCCCAACGGTTCGTCCAAATCTACCAACATCGCCTCAAATTCTCCAAACTTCAGTCCCACCAGATAAGCCATTTCAGGGTTCACCTCTGTCAACGTCCGTGAGTTGCGAATAAACACACATGCCCTCCAGTAACGCTCCCCATCAAAATAATAGGTAGTTCCATTATCTGCCGACAAAAAACGGAGCACTTTCCGGTCAATGTCCGGCTCGTTACGTTCTTCCAACTTCCGACGGATATGGCGGGTTACACATTCAATATTGTGTTGCAGAAGAGCTACATCTTTAAACACATAATGATTTATACACTGAAGCACGTAATCATTCTGCTGAGGCGATGCAGTGCAAACAAGATAAGTCTGGTTTATCAAACCGGAAGTCAAAGGCTTGATTTCTGATATTCCGGTTATTTCTGGAAAATGACAAACAATTTCTTTAAGTTGTGAATCCATAGTCTATTCAATTTATGTTCAATAACATACAAAAGTAACAAAGTTTTCATAGTAACGAAACATTTTACCAAAAAATCTTTGCGTGTTTCTGAAAACTTTATAGTTTTGCCGCCGTTAAAAACTAAACGAACCATGAAAACTACCATGAAGACACTGACAAGCCTTTTAATCTGTTGCTTATTTGCAGCCTCATACGTGAATGCACATACGCTGAACCGCCCCGAAAGTACCAACTATATTAATGGGGTTACAGCTCTGAACGAAGGAAATCCCGAAAAGGCATACGAACTTTTAAACGCAGAAATCAACGAACATCCGCAAAACGGATATGCCCATTGTTATATGGCTCTTATCTGTAATTATTATGGCGATATGAAAATGGCGCTGGACGCTGTAAACAATGCGTTGGAGTTACTCCCCCAAGACGATAACGAGTACCGTTCGTTTGCCTATTATACCCGTGGAACAATGTTGCTCAATTTAAAAGAGTGGGATTTGGCAGCTACCGACCTGACTGAGGCAATCCGTCTGAATCCGGAAGATACTGAAAACTATAAGGCACGTGCCGAAGCCTATCTGAATAACGGAAACTACGAGGCTTCATTCGAGGACGTTACCACGGCTCTCAAATTAGACAGCAAGGCGGATGTGAACGACTTGGTTCTCCAACTTTTGGCAGCAGCTCCATCTGCCGAACTTGTCAACCGCATCGCTTCTGCTTACACCCTGATAAAATAAAGTTGCAATTTACGCTTTCTTGTGGTCCGGACAGGCGGCTCACAAGGGTAAAAAAACATGCGGAAGCCCTGACTGACGCATATTGATATTTTAGTAAAACATGCGTATATATCAAACAAAATATACGCATGTTTTTTTATTCCTTGTAACATCTCCTTGTTTCTAAAGACTTGATTTATTACTTTTGTACTCCGAACGAGAAAATTACTAACATTTATCAAGACAAAAAAGAATGAATCAAGCAAAAGGACATCCCAAAGGGCTCTATCTGTTATTTGTAACAGAAATGTGGGAACGTTTCAGCTACTACGGTATGCGTGCGCTGTTCATGCTCTACATGGTACAGGCGTTGCTGTTCGACAAAGAAACAGCCTCACAAGTTTACGGAAGTTATACAGGATTAGTGTATCTGACTCCGCTTATCGGTGGTTACATAGCCGACCGATACTGGGGAAACAGGCGTTCTATCGTGGTGGGTGCACTGACGATGGCAATCGGACAGTTTCTACTGTTTCTCAGTGCCTGCTATTTCCATGAGGTGTCGCTTGCCAAATGGCTGATGTTCTGCGGATTAGGAATGCTGATATTGGGTAACGGTTTTTTCAAACCGAACATCTCCACGATGGTAGGAAGGCTGTATGCGGCAGACGATACGCGCAAGGATTCTGCTTTTACCATCTTCTATATGGGCGTAAACGTAGGGTCTACCCTTGCTCCGCTTATCTGCGGGCTGGTGGGAAACACCGGACATCCGGAAGATTTTAAATGGGGATTTTTGGCAGCATGTATCGGCATGTTGCTGGGTGCGAGTGTTTTTTCAGTGTTTAAAAACAAATATATCTGCGACCCGGACGGAAATCCCGTAGGCGCGGTTCCTACCCAGACGAAACGCGACGCCGATGATACCGCTCCACGTACTGCGACATCGAAACGTACATGCGGTATGGTGATAGGCACTCTCCTGCTGACCCTTTTGTTCTCAATAGATTGGAGCGCAACAAACGGCAATTATTTTCACAATGCCGACTGGATAGGTTCGCTTATCTACGCCACTGCCATAACCGTTCCGCTGCTGATTATCACCGATAAATCGCTGACACGCATTGAGCAGGCACGTATCGGGGTAATCTATATCATCGCCTTTTTCGTCATATTCTTTTGGGCTGCTTACGAGCAGGCTGGAGCATCGCTGACTTTCTTTGCCGATGAGCAGACCGATCGTCATATTGGAGGATGGGAGATGCCGGCAGCTTATTTCCAATCGTTTAATCCGATTATGATTGTTACCCTTGCCCCACTGTTTGCTGCCATCTGGTCGTTTTTAGGAAAGCGAGGAATCGAACCTTCTTCACCGCGCAAACAGGCTATCGGCTTGTTTCTGTTGGCTTTAGGTTACTTGTTCATCGCTTTTGGCGTGAAAGACGTTGAACCGGGCGTAAAAGTAAGCATGGTCTGGCTTACGGGATTGTATCTGATTCACACGATGGGTGAACTCTGCCTCGCTCCCATCGGGCTTTCTTTAGTTTACAAGCTCTCTCCCGTACGGTTTTCTTCGCTGCTGATGGGTGTATGGTATCTCAGCACCTCGGCTGCCAACAAATTTGCCGGGATGCTGAGCGGATATTATCCCGAAAACGGAATCAGTAAAAACTTTTTAGGCTATCAGGTTGAAAATCTTTTCGATTTCTTCATGCTCTTTGTGTTTATGAGCGGCACGGCTGCCGTCATACTTTTTGTATTCTCCGGAAAACTGCAAAAGATGATGAAAGGAACGGAATAACTTTTCTTTCCATTCCCTTTCCCTCCCCAAAAAAACAGCCACAAGTTTACGCAATGACCTGCTTCGGACGTAAACCTGTGGCTGAATGTGTTTTAATTATTTAATAACCAGTATGGGCGTATTAGAATGGAATATCATTCTTCGTGCAATACTCGGATTAAAAAGACGGGCAAATACATTCCGTTTATAATTCGTAATGCAAAGCACGTCTATATTTTCTTCTTTTACATATACATCTAAATTATTCAGCAAATGGTCTTCTGTCACTATATTATAACTGATGTTTAACTGCGGGTATTGTTTCTTGAAATATTCTTTAATACCTGCGAGCTTTATTTCATTCCACGTACGACGCTGCTCGTTTGTATTCAGATGAATAAATGAAATGTCGAACTTATAGTTTTGAAAAGTCGTAATGAGCGAATCAAACGCTATCAGGTCGCGCTGGTCAAAGTTGGTAATAAACCCAACCTTATGTATTTCGTTAAAGTTCTTAGCCTTAACATGTTCCGGAATCGCATAAACAAACGTAGGGCTACGGTCAATAATTTCCGCCGTCACACTACCTATTAAGTCCAGCTCCTTCTCACCCATTCCGCGGGTGCCCATAATGATGATAAGCGGTTCTTCTGTGCGGGCATAATGAAGGATTTCCTCTTCGGGCACTCCCTCACGCAGCAGGCAAGTATACTTCACAGACGGAAGCTCACCGCTATTTATCTTTTCTTTGATATGCTCGACAAGTTTATTCAACTGCTCGTGTATATTATCCAACATGCTTTTAATGCCCATTTCTTTTTCGAAAGGAATGCCATACCCCTCCGTAGCATATTGCAGGCTCGGCATGTATACCGGACTGAAATACACGTGCATCAGAACAACTTCGGCATGAATTTCATTGGCAAAATTGAACCCAAACTCACACGCCTTTAAAGAATACCCTGAAAAATCTATCGGAATTAATATCTTCTTGCTGCGGCGTTCCGCTTTCTGAGGCTCTTCTTTTACCACTTCATCTGCCAGCCAAGCCGAACTTTCAATGATTTTCAAAGCACGCGGCAGGTCGCTTTCTTTAATACGGATTCGTACTCCCGATGAAATAACCGGCTGAATTAAGTTCACATTATGAATATATGCTTCAATACCTTCATTCTCAAGTACGGTTTTAAGAATTTGCGCCTTGGAATAAGTCAAAATAGCTAACGTAACAAGTTTTTCTTCCATAACACAAGTTTTTTAAGGTTGAACATATAAGAAAAAATCCCAGCCATCGGGACACGCTGACTGGGATTGGTATTTTACGCTTTTTGCTGTTCCTTTAAGATAGCGATTGCTTTGTCAAGCACTGTCGTATCGTCCAACATGACTAAACCGCCATCCGGTCCCGGCTCCAAGTGAATACCTACACTTTTACCGTCTTTAAAATTATGTCCGCCAAAGAAGTTCCGCACCGTTTCTACGCTCAGGCTCAGTTCGTCGGCGATACGGTGCATACTTCCGGTGGGCAATGAATCTTTAATTTTACGCAACTCGTTAAAAGTTATTGTTCTGTTCATAGTAGTTCCATATTTAAGAGTTAGACTGATTGTTTTAAAATCTCGATATAAAAATAATGAAAGATTCTGACAAGACAAATAAAATCAATAATATTTTTACAAAAATCGGTTTCCGGGCCTGAATTTCTATCATATAGTTCATAAAAACACGCTCCGGCTTCGTCAGGAGCTTTGAAAAACGCTAACGGTAAAACCGGTCAGTCTTCCGAATAGAAATGGTGAACTCATCCGTTAGAAAAGGCCAACGCTAACGGTAGTATTTTTCGGGATATAACGGCGGAGAATTTCTTGCTTTCGCAAGGCAGGAAAGTTAAAGGGATTTATATCCAACAAAAAAGCCGAAGAAACTTTACTGTAAGTTCTTCGACTTTTTTTATAACAAATTCAAACAGGTTCTATAAGTAGCATCAGAAATCGAGCACTTTGGCTTTAATCATTCCCATTACCAGTGCGTAAATATAGGTAAGCAACAAGACAAGATGCAGCAAGTTTACATCTTCGCTACCGTATGTTTTCTTGTCGGTGGCATAAGAGGGTGTCGACATGTAGCGGTTATTGATGAACAGTTTTCTTTGGAGGAAACTATAAAGCCAGTACGTAAGAAGTGAAATACAGCAACCGCATATTGCCCCGCAGAGGATGTCGCCCGGATAATGTACGCCCAAATAGATTCGGGAATACGACGGGATGGCTGCCCATACAAACATCATCCATGTAAAGCCTTTGTTACGGATAAGTAGAGAAACAAACATAGCTACCGCAAACGTATTGGTGGCATGGCCGGAAATGAAGCCGTACAAGCCTCCCCGATACCCGTTGACCGTATGAACCAGATACATTATCTCAGGGTCTTGGGTAGGACGGAAACGGGCGAAAAAAGGCTTGCATATACTGGATGAAAGCTGGTCTGCCAACGTTACGGTCAAAGCGATCATCCCGACAATCAGCAGAGCCTGTAGGCTTATTATTCTTGAAAATAACATATAAAAGCATCAATATAGCCGGAATCCAAGTAGCTGTGCTGGTTACCACCCACATCACTCCATCCCAGAACAAGGAGTGACTTCCGTTCAAGGTAAGCAATAGTTCTTTATCAAAATCAATAAGTTGCTGTATGTCAATCATAATGGAACGTATCAAATAACTTCAATAGCTTTCGTCTGCACCCAACCTTTATTACCGTCTTCCAAGCGGATTTCTTTCCACTCTGTCATCGAATTATCTTCGATATATACTTTGGTTCCTTCGTGAAGTACAAACAAATCTGTCCCACTTTCATCGGGCGTGCTTTTTACTGTCACCGTAGGGCTCATTATAATTGCCCCGTTACGGATTACCAGTTCTTCTTTTTGCCGACCGGCAAAGACATTGGCAAATATCGTGACCAGCAACAATACGAAAGCCGAAATAAATCCCACTTTTTTCACCCATATCCGATTGCCGAAAATATAGAAAACCATTCCCACCAAAAGCAGTATGAAAGAAATGATACCAAGTCTGCCCCATCCACTTTCACTCATCAGGTTGGTGAGCGCGTTTATCCATGTTACAATAAACACTTCACTGGTGGGCATAATCTGATCGACAGTCTTGCTCCGGGCCATTTCCAAATTAAACCGGGTGTCAGAATCGCCCGGATTCAGCAACAAAGCGCGCTCATAGTTGAGTATGGCTTTTGCCATATTCTTATCTTTAAAATAACTGTTTCCCAAATTATAATAAATATCTGCCGACTCATCTCCGGCATTTAAGATGGCCTCGTATTTCTCAATAGCTCCTTTAAAGTCATTGTCTTGATAAGCTTTGTCGGCTTCCTCTTTTGCCGAAGCAGCCGATACCAGTTGGACAAGACTTAATAAAAACACGTATACGACAAATAATCTTTTCATCCTTTCCTGTTTTTTTAGTGTTTAATATTGTTTTCCATCTTACTGATGATTTCAACGGATGCGGAATAAACTTTATCCATTGCTTCGCTTTCATTTCCCGGAGCATAGCGGGCAAATTCACATTCATTCAGTGCAGCAATAAATTCTTTTACCAGCTCTTCGCTCACGCCATATTTTGCAAGCTCAGCTTCAATATTGTCTTTTGAAAGCTGCGAAACCGGAATACTTAACTTATCACTGATATATCCCCACAAAGCCTTCAGCACTTCGTCGTAGAATTCATTTTTCTTGTTTTCAGCCAATAATTTACCAGCCAGCTTCATACGCTTGGTAGCTACCTTGTTTGCTTTCTTGGTCTTCATTTTTGCCACATTTGCATTTTCTTTCGCACGGTTTCTATACAGAATGACAAAAACAACAAACAATAGCAATGGTATGATATACCATAAATAGTATCCCACTGTTCCGAAGAAGAATTTACCTTTCGGATACAATGTCGTGTCGCCAAGCTTAATAAAGCGTATGTCTTTACCAAGCACTTTGACGCTTTCTTTATTGGTAAAGTCGGAAATCACTTGGTCGGCATTTCCCTGTCCTTTTTCCACTTTCAGATTATACGCCTGCGTTTTCAGTGTCTTATAAGAATTACTCTTCAGGTCGAAATAAGTAAACTCAATCGGCGGAATAGTAAAGTTACCGGCATGACGCGGAATGGCCAAATACTCAAAAGTCTTCGTTCCGCTCAATCCATTATTTGTCAGGTCGTAATTATCCGTGACTTTCGGATCGTAAATTTCAAAATCCTGCGGGAATTTCACTTCGGGCGTATTGATTAACTTCATGTTTCCTACTCCGCTCAGCGTCAACTTAATAGTTACAGCGTCATTCGTCTTGACCTCAGTAGCATTAATTGATGAAGAAATTTTAAAATCTCCTACTCCGCCAGAGAAGTTGGCTGGTTTAGCCGGCAGCGGTTCTACGTTGATAGTCAGTTTCGGGGTTACGATTTTCTTTTTTACTTCTACGTATCCGCCCCCGTTAAAAAAGGCATCAAACGGATCTTCCGAGAAAGTCTGTTGTGCTATTACGCCATCGAAAGTAATAGAGGGAATCTCCAATTTACCAGTCTGCTGCGGAAACAAGATATACTGGCTCCATACGGTCGTATTATAATTTCTCCCTTTATAATGCTCCAGTTTGAAAGTTTTCTGCTGGGGAAGTTGTACTTCCTGAGTGTGGAATCCTTTCAAATCAGGCATCTTGCCGTACAGTTGACGGAGGTTTACCAGCGTATATACTTTATAAGTCAACAAAATAGCTTCCTGCTCGTGTACAGTTGTTTTACTTGCCGTAGCTGTGATAAACAAATCATCCTTTGTTATTTTACTGCCCGCTTGCTGGCTACGAGAGGAAGAAGCGCCTCCTTGCTTTCCTCCGGCATTACCACCAGTCGATTGATCTGCCGGAAGAACTTTAATCTGTATGGAATTTGAGAAAATCTTTTCTCCTTCAGCCTCTATGCTTGCAGCGGGGATAGTATACGTACCTTCTTTTCCCGCCATCAGAATATACGTAAAGGTAATCGACCGGCTGGACGATACTTTTCCATTAATAATTTGCGTACTGCTTTGCTGCGAGCGACTGGGGCCCATCAAAACATCGAATCCGCTAATAGACGGAGCACGGAAATCCTTTACCTGCTGTGTATTAACTGTAAACTCCAAACGAAACTGGTCACCGCTTACCACCACATCAGGGGCACTGGCAGTAAACGTAACTTTATTTGCAGCCTGCATCTGCCACGCAGTAACCGTTAATAATAGTAAGAAAATAATCTTCCTCATTTATTTCATTTTTTATATTATCTACTCAATAAACAGTATCACCAATCTTTCTCTAACTTACGTCCTTGAACCTGAATTTGTTTTTTCACTTTATCTTGGACATTCTTTTCATCCTGCATCACTGCGTTCAGCAATTGTTCCGCATTTTCTTTCGACATTTGGTTCTGTTGCTGCTGTTGCTGATTCTGTTGCTGTTCTTGTTTATTTTGGTCTTGCTGATCTTTATTTTGCTGTTTATCATCCTGCTTTTGATCTTGCTTCTGCTCTTTATTCTGGTCTTGATTCTGCTGCTGTTGCTGCTGATCTTTCAATTGTTTCTGTGCCAAGGCCAAGTTATAGCGAGTTTCATCATCTTTCGGATTGTTGCGCAATGACTCTTTATATGCTTCAATACACTGCGGAAGCTGTTTCGACGATTGCAGGATAACCCCCATGTTATGATATATCCGCGCTAATTTGGATTTATCTTTTTCAATGCGTGAAGCAGCATCAAATTGCTCCATAGCCTCTTTTGCCTTTTCTTGCATGAGCAAAGAATTACCGAGGTTATACATGGCATCCGCCGATTTAGGGTTTAGCTCCAACGCTTTACGATAATCCACTTCTGCCTTGACAAACAAACTGTCTTTATAAAGTTTGTTTCCGCTTCGCAAATAATCCCGCTCTGTTTTCTGTCCGTACGCGAAAACAGAGACAAACATCAACATCAATAATATATATCCCTTGCGTATCATTATCTCAATCTCGTTTAAAGAGTCTCACATTCTTGAAAAGCGGATTTTTACGGTCTAATATCATGATTTCGGCTGCCAGTAAAAGCAACGCCAGCCATGCCAACACCTGAAATTGTTCATCGAATTCGGTAAACACTTGGGTTTCGACATCCGCTTTTGCCAACTTATTAATTTCTGCATTCAATGCCCGTTCGGCACGATTGGTATTGTCTACACGTACATACATTCCGTTTCCGGCCTGTGCGATTTCCTGACACATCTGTTCGTTCAGCCGCGTAACGATAACGTTTCCATCCTTATCCCGCCGGAACTCGTTCTGACCTTCCGTAGGAATGGGAGCTCCATCGGGCGAACCTACTCCAAGTACAAAGACACGCACTCCTTTAGAGGCTGCTTCTTTTGCGGCTTCTACCGCTCCGCCTTCATGATTCTCACCATCGGTTATCAGCACGATAGCTCTACCAACCCCCTCATTCGGAGTAAAACTCTTCATAGCCAAGTCGATAGCCCCTCTGATATCTGTTCCCTGCGTACTTATCAATGAAGGACTGATAGTTTCTAAAAACATCTTGGCAGATACGTAATCGCTTGTTATCGGCAGCTGAGTAAAGGCCTCTCCAGCAAAAACAATCAGTGCCACTTTATCATTATTAAAAGTCTCAACCAGCCGCGAAATCAGTTTCTTTGATTTATCCAAACGGCTGGGCGTTACATCTTGTGCCAACATCGAATTGGAAATGTCTAACGCCACGACTGTTTCTACGCCCTGACGTTTTACCGTTTCCATCTTCGAACCGAATTGCGGACGGGCTAACATAAAGATAACCATCGTAAGTGCGGCAAACACTAACCAGAATTTTACATCCGGACGATATTTAGAAACATCCGGCATTAATTGTGCCAGCAATTCCGGGTCACCATACCGGCGAATTTTCTTGCGGCGTTTATAATTGGAATACAAATAAAACGCTATCAGAAAAGGCAGTATGATTAGCAAATATAAATAGATAGGTTCTCCGAATCGAAACATAACTTTCTCTTTTTAAGGTATTTTCTTTAATACGGTATTGCGCAAAACTATTTCCAGCAAAATGCAAAGGAAAGCAATCAGTGCATACAATTCATAGGCCTCTTCGCGCTTGCTGAACTCTTTTACATTCAACTTGGTTTTTTCCAACTTGTCTATTTCGCGATATACATCTTTCAACTTCGAGTTACTGGTAGCGCGGAAATAGTTGCCATTCGTGGTTCCGGCAATTTGCGACATGGTTTGTTCATCTATCTCAACAGGCATCTGAACATACTGTACTCCTGCATAAGTTTGCATCGGATAAGGAGCGGTTCCATTCGTTCCTACTCCGATAGTATACACTCGGATACCGAACTGCTTGGCTATTTCGGCAGCAGTAAGCGGAGAAATGTCGCCACGGTTATTCACACCGTCGGTCAAGAGGATAATGACTTTCGATTTAGCTTTGCTATCTTTCAGTCGGCTTACGGCATTGGCAAGTCCCATCCCCAGTGCCGTTCCGTCTTCTATCATTCCACGTTGTACCATATCGCAACTTACGCTGCGGAAAAGATTCAGAAGCACACCGTGGTCAACCGTCAGCGGACATTGGGTAAAAGCCTCTCCCGCAAAGATGGTTAAACCGATATTATCGTTCGGACGACCATTGATAAATTCCGATGCCACCTGTTTTGCCGCCTCAATACGATTCGGCTTCAAATCTTCAGCAAGCATACTGGTAGAAACATCGACAGCCAACATGATGTCTATTCCTTCAATTTCCGTATTCTGCCAATTATCAGTAGTTTGCGGGCGTGCCAATACCAACACTATCATCACAAAAGTAACAATCCGCAATACAAACGGGGCGTGAAGCAGCCATACCTTCCAGCTTCGGGGCGCATTCATATACATACGCGCCGTAGAAACCTGCATGGTAGGCTCCGTTTTTTTACGCTTCATGATATACCATACTATATATGGGATAAGAAGCAGTAGCAGAAACAGATATTCAATATTTGCAAAAACCATAACTCTATTAATTTATTAAAAGAAGAGCGCTATTATATGGCGGATAGCCACATAAAGTGCTATCACAGCGCCGATACCCGTAACCGCTATGCTGCACAACAACATAATGCGTCCCTGTTTCGAACGCTTTTCCTCCACCTTAATTTCCGTGGGTTCTTTCTTGGCATTCGGGTCTTCTTCTTTTTTGGTTTGATTGATAAAATCAACAGCACTAACCAAATTCATATCATTTTCGTTCATCAAAGGCGCGAACTTGGCAAACTTCACGAGATCGGCAGTTTCGAAAAGCACTTTCAAGTCATTGATAGACTCTTTATCTTTTTCTTCAAGCAACCGTTCGATAATCTCAGAAGAAGTCATTTCCATCGCGTTAAATCCGAAACGTTCCTTTATATATACACGGATTACGTCTGTAAGTTCGGTATAATAAAGTTTCGGTTCTTCACGCTGCCATGCCTTGTTTGCCTTGATTTCTTCTATCTTTTTCATGGCAGCCTGATGAGGAGGCAGCTTGGGTTCGATTTTGATAATCTTAATGATAGGCTTATTGTTCCGGTAACGGATGACAAAAAAGACTGCCACCGCACCCAATATGAGCATCAACAAGAAAGCGTATACCAACGGGGCAATGTCACTCCATGTCAAGGGTACTTCCTGAATACTCTTCGGCCCAAAAAACTGGTCGGGATGAAGTGTATCCACCGGCACAGAATATACCTTTAACGCCAATGCCTGCGACTGATAAGATTCGTTGTCAACCTTAACTTCAAAAGGCGGCAGATAATATAAAGCCGAATCGAAAGAAGTAATGGTATACTCCTGAGATATCAGCCAACGCTTATTCTCGTTAAGTAATTGCGTATCCGGTTTAGCAACATCCAAAACTTCAACTCCCTTCACCAGCGTATCACGCACGGCAGGCAGAATCAGTTTATGATTGGCATCCATACTGACCTCAAGCTTTACCTTTGCCTGCTCGCCGATGAGCAATTGCAAAGAATCGATAGTTGCCTCCACAGTCACCTGTGCGCGGAGCGTGGAAGAAGCCAGAAAAAGCAAAGCCATACAGCCCAACACTTTCAACGCCCTTAACCTATTACATAGGGTATATTTCATCTTTTCTCTTAGTTTCGTTTAGCGAATAAATTCAACAATGCTTTTACATAATCTTGGTCGGTACGCACCGAAACCGAATCGACATTACAATGCGTAAAAGTGTCATTCAGTCTGGCTTGTTGTTTCACCCACCATTCATGATGCGCTTTACGCAGTGCTTTCGATGAGGTATCAATCCACTGTTCATGACCCGTTTCCGCATCACGTACATGCATCAAACCAATATCCGGTAATTCCTCCATTCGGCGATCGTACACCTGAATAGCCACCACATCATGCTTACGGTTTGCCACCGTCAGCGCATTTTTAAAATCGCGTTCATCAATAAAATCGCTTAACATAAACGCCGTACAACGCTTCTTCAACACATTAGTCAGATACTCAATAGCGCATTGCAGATTTGTCCGTTGACTTTGCGGTTGAAAATCCAACAGCTCACGGATAATGTAAAGAATATGTTTACGCCCTTTTTTAGGGGGAATAAACTTTTCTATACGGTCGGAAAAGAAAATAACCCCGATTTTATCGTTATTCTGGATGGCAGAAAAAGCAAGCGTCGCCGCTATTTCAGTCACCATACTTTTCTTCATCTGCTTTACCGTTCCGAAATCCAAACTGTTCGACACATCAACCAGCAACATGACAGTCAGTTCGCGTTCTTCTTCGAATACCTTAACGAATGGTTTGTCAAAGCGAGCCGTTACATTCCAGTCTATATCGCGTACATCATCGCCATACTGATACTCGCGCACCTCCGAAAACGCCATACCCCTGCCCTTGAAAGCAGAATGATACTGCCCCGCAAAAATATTGCTCGAAAGTCCACGCGTTTTTATTTCAATCTGACGGACGCGCTTTAGTAATTCACTTGTTTCCATTCTTTTAAGATTAATCTTTTAACAACGTATAAGCCCTTTTCGCTATAACAGGCGAGCCGAAACACTCCGGCTCATTAGGGCACTTCTACCTTGTTCAGAATCTTACTTACGATTTCGTCAGACGTTACGTTAGTCGCTTCTGCTTCGTATGTCAATCCGATACGGTGGCGAAGCACATCGTGCGAAACAGCACGGACATCTTCCGGAATCACATAACCACGACGCTTGATAAATGCGTAGCTACGTGCCGCCAAAGCCAAGTTGATAGATGCACGCGGAGAACCGCCAAAGCCTATCAGACCTTTCAAATCTTTCAAATCGTATTTCTCCGGATAGCGGGTTGCAAATACGATATCGGCAATATACTGCTCGATTTTTTCGTCCAAATAAACTTGATGTACCACCTTACGGGCTTCGATAATATCTTCCGCTCTCAGAATCGGACGGATTTCTATCTTCTCGCCTGATATATTCTGACGGATAATCTTTTTCTCTTCTTCCAATTTCGGATAGTCGATAAGCACTTTCAGCATGAAACGGTCGACTTGCGCTTCAGGAAGCGGATAAGTACCTTCTTGTTCTATCGGGTTTTGAGTAGCCATTACCAAGAATGGTTCAGGCAGGCGGAAGGTTTCTTTACTCAAGGTTACCTGACGTTCTTGCATGGCTTCAAGCAAAGCACTCTGCACTTTCGCAGGGGCACGGTTAATTTCATCCGCCAATACAAAATTAGCGAAGATAGGCCCTTTTCGAGTAATAAACTGTTCGTCTTTCTGACTGTATATCATCGTACCGAGAACATCGGCAGGAAGTAAGTCGGGGGTAAACTGTATACGACTGTATTTTGCGTCAATCAAAGAAGCCAGCGTTTTGATTGCCAAAGTCTTTGCCAATCCGGGTACACCTTCCAATAAAATATGCCCGTCCGACAACAAACCGATTAATAATGATTCTACCAGATGTTTCTGTCCAACAATTACCTGATCCATCCCCGTCATCAGATTTGTAACAAACGCACTCTGACGTTCAATGCGTTCATTTAGCTCACGAATGTCAATAGCTTCAGCCATAATTTTTTTTATTATTTAATTTTTCTATTTCAATTAATGGAGCATCCGCATTTTTTTATCAGACTCTTTAGCGTAAGAAATCGGACGAATGCAGACATCCCTATTTTATTACTCAAACGATGCGTCAAAAAGTTTTTTAACGCACCCCAAAATTAAAGGATTCGATTAACAGACACAACAAATATTTATTAAAAAATACAGATTGAGGTACAGATTTAAACCTAATTGGGCTAAAGAAATTTAATTTGAGGGTCTTTCCACGCTTTTTGCCCTTTTCGGCACAAGAACGGGAATGCGAATGGTTGTCCCGACAGGGACATTATTAGGATTTTTAATAATTTGTTTATTGTACCTCGCCAAATAAGGCCACAATTTTTTATTGCCGTAAAATTTCAAAGAAATTCTGGCAAGACTTTCTCCCGAACGGAGTGTATAAGTGGTTTTCGTTCCTGTCATGTCATATTCTACCGTGTCGGACAAATTTTCTTTACGGATTGAAATTTCTTCCTTTGCTGTTTTTCCTTTTTCATCCGTTTTTGTAACAGATTTTTTACTTACCGAATCAGTCCGGACGGCAACGGTTACAACCGGAGCAAGCATCACAGAATCGGGCTTATCAGAAGATATTGTCTCTGCCGGTTTTTGATTTTCAAAATAACAATGTAACATTGATTCGGGAATATATCTGCGCCCAGAGCCCAACATCCACGCTACAATTCCGCCAACCAATACACCTAACAGTAAAATAGCAGAAATCATACACCACGGCAAGCGCATAACGATATTTTTTTCCATGCGAGACGAAGCCTCAGACACAGGCTCAGACTGAAGGACGCTATTCGATGTGTTTTCGGCAGATGGAACATCCTGTACCTCAACCGTATTTTCTTCGTTCTCTGAAGACTCCGGCATGTCGCTGAAATGAACATCGTCTTTCAGAAGAACAGTTTCGAAATGTGCGAAAGGCTTATTCACAGCATCTCGGACCGATGCTTCGGGAATGAATGAAACTTTTGTATATTCTTTTATCTGTATACGCTCACCCGTATTGACATCCACGCTTTCACGAGCGTTCACCTCAATCAGTTTAAAAGTACCTAATCCTTTGATTTTTACATATCTGTCTCGAACTAAGGCTTCTTCTATCAGAGTGAAAAAAGCCTTGACAAACGCTTCTGCATCTGCCGGTTCCATTTGATGATGTTCAATCAAAAAATCAATTAAATCCTGTCGGGTGGTTTTGTCAGTCATCAGAAGTATTACTCTTTAGCTTTTCTTTTAACGTCAAGTTGGGTTTGAAACAAAGGTTTAACTTGGGCGGAACCAAGAAACGCTGCTTGGTCAACGGATTCACAGAAATACGCTCCATTTTTTTCTTCACTTCAAAGGTGCCGAAATTCTGGATTGTTACGTTCTTCCCTTCTTGCAAGTCTTGTATTATACATGCGATAAGAGAATCTGTCACGGTTGTCGCATCTTTTACCGTATAGCCCAAGCGGCGCGATAGTTCACTGATAAATTCTTTATTATTCATAATCCGTACAAACATTATAATATAGTGGCATACAAATCAAAATCGTCTGCGTCGTTGATTTTTGCTGTATAAAACTCACCTATTTTCAATGCCTGTCCTTCATTCTTCACCAACACTTCGGGATCTACCTCAGGCGAGTCGAATTCGGTTCTGCCCACGTAATACTCTCCCTCCTTGCGGTCGATGATAATTTTAAATGTCTTGCCTATCTTGGCGTGGCTCAGCTCAGCCGAAATCTCTTGCTGGATAGCCATCAGTTCATCCAAACGCTGCTGTTTCACCTCGTCAGGGATATTATCCTCGTATTTATCTGCCGAGTATGTTCCTTCTTCTTCCGAATAGGCAAAAGCCCCCATGCGGTCGAAACGAACTTTACGGACAAAGTCTTTCAGTTCCTCGAAATCCTGCTCCGTTTCGCCCGGAAATCCCACCATCAGCGTGGTTCTCAGATGAATGCCGGGCACTTCTTTACGGAACTGCTCAATCAGTTCATAAGTCTCGGCTTTGCTGACATGGCGACGCATCCGCTGCAACATGTTATCGCTGATGTGCTGCAAAGCAATATCCATGTATTTACAAACGTTGTCATGTTCGCGCATCACACGGAACAATTCTTTCGGAAAGCGGGCAGGATAAGCATAATGCAAACGAATCCACTCAACGCCCGGTATCTGAGCCATGCGCTCAATCAGTTCAGGGAGCATTTGCTTTTTATACAAATCGACTCCGTAATAAGTCAATTCCTGAGCGATGACCTGAAACTCTTTTACTCCTTCGGATACCAACATACGGACTTCATCTAAAATCTCCTCCATCGGACGAGACACATGCTTGCCGGTAATGATGGGAATAGCGCAATAGGCACACTGGCGGTCGCATCCTTCCGAAATCTTCAAATAAGCATAGTGAGCAGGCGTAGTAAGATGACGCTCGATAGCAAACTCAGAGTGATAGCTTTTCCCCAAATCGGAAAGCAAGTCATTCCAATTAAATTTTCCATAAAACTTATCTACTTGCGGAATCTCTACCTGCAGTTCTTTCAGATAACGTTCAGAAAGACACCCCATCACATAAAGTTTTTTCAGGCGTCCCTCTTCCTTAGCCTGACAAAACTCCAGAATCATGTTAATCGACTCTTCTTTTGCATCCCCGATAAATCCGCACGTATTGATAACGGCTATTTCTCCTTTGGGATTGTCACTGTCATGGGTAACCTTATAGCCGCTCGCCTCCAACTGACGCATCAGTTTCTCCGAGTCTACCAGATTTTTAGAGCACCCTAAGGTTATGATATCTATCGTATTTTTTTTCATTTATTAGCTGTTGTTCCAAACAATGAATCCACAAACTCCCGGCGACGGAAAATTTGCAAATCTTCTATACCTTCACCTAACCCGATATATTTTACCGGGATTTTAAACTGGTCGGAAATTCCGATAACCACTCCTCCCTTAGCTGTTCCGTCTAATTTAGTAATCGCCATCGCATTGACTTCTGTTGCCAAAGTAAATTGCTTAGCCTGTTCAAAGGCGTTCTGACCGGTTGATCCATCAAGCACCAAAAGCACTTCATGAGGAGCGTCGGGAATGACTTTCTGCATTACGTTTTTTATCTTGGTCAGCTCGTTCATCAAACCGATTTTATTATGCAAACGTCCTGCCGTATCAATAATCACCACATCCGCATTATTTGCCACAGCCGAGCTTAATGTATCAAAAGCAACCGAAGCCGGGTCGGCACCCATTTTTTGCTTGACAACCGGGACTCCTACACGCTCGCCCCAAATAACCAGCTGTTCAACTGCAGCTGCACGGAACGTATCGGCAGCTCCCAGATAAACCGATTTTCCTGCTTTTTTAAATTGATAAGCCAATTTACCGATAGTGGTGGTTTTACCTACTCCGTTCACCCCTACTACCATGATAACATAAGGCTTCTTACCCGACGGAACGCTGAAATCGTCTGCATCTACCGTGTTATTTTCAGTAAGCAGAGTAGCTATTTCTTCACGAAGAATATTATTCAATTCATTCGTATCAACATATTTATCCTTGGCTACACGCGCCTCAATACGTTTGATAATATTCAATGTGGTCTCCACACCCACATCCGAAGTAATCAAAACTTCCTCCAGATTATCCAGCACCTCGTCGTCTACCTTCGATTTCCCGGCAATGGCACGGGCTATTTTACCGAATACGCTCTCTTTGGTTTTAGATAATCCTTTGTCTAAAGTCTCTTTCTTTTCCTTCGAGAAAAAACTAAAAAATCCCATACAATCTGTATTTATTATCTGTTTCAGATACAAAGATATACGAAATATTGAAGACATACAAAAAAAAGTTCCTCTCATTCTAAACATGAAAGGAACTTTTTATTGATTTGTTCTCAATGCGTAATTATTTCTTCAGATGTTCCTGTACTTTTCGTTAGGAATCATTTGTTCATCAAAAATGTAAGCACCGGTTTTCGGAGACTTAACCATTTTGATAACTTTTGTATAAGAACGACCTTCTTTACCTGTTTGAAGGGTTGCGACTGTTTTCTTTGCCATGGTCTGTTATTATTTAATTTCTTTATGAACTGTTACTCTCTTCAAAATAGGATTGTACTTTTTCAATTCCAATCTTTCTGTGGTATTTTTTCTGTTTTTAGTTGTAATGTAACGAGAAGTTCCCGGCATACCACTATCCTTCATTTCAGTGCATTCAAGGATTACCTGTACTCTATTACCCTTAGCTTTCTTCGCCATAGTCTTTCTCTCCTTTTAATTAACCAATAACTTTGATACTTTTCCAATCGCAATAACCTTTTTCAACTGCTTCTGTCAGCGCTGCATCAAGGCCTTTCTTGTTAATAGTACGCAAACCGTTAGCGCTAATCTTCAGACTAATCCAACAGTCTTGCTCTACATAATAAAATTTCTTTGTAAACAAGTTCACATCGAACGTTCTTTTAGTTCTTCTTTTTGAGTGTGAAACATTGTTGCCATTCAAGGCTTTCTTTCCGGTAATTTGACAAATTTTTGACATTTCTATCTAAGTTTTTATAGTTTTATTCATGCTTCTTTCAAACGGAGTGCAAAGTAAGCGATTTTATTTTATATACACAAACTTTTTGCCAATATTTTAGCTTTTACGCCTCATTCTCTTGCTCTTGACACAGTTCTAAGAGTAATTGAAGGGCTTTTTTCGTTGCAGCTTGGATATTTTTCTCACGTCCGTCGTCTTCCGTAAGTTTCGCTGTAATCACTTTCGACTTATTGCCTGCTGCCACCCAGATTGTACCTACGGGCTTGTCGGAGTACCTCCTGCCGGACCTGCTATACCCGATGTGGCAATGGCATAATCGGTACTCAATGTCTGCATGGCTCCGTAAACCATTTCTGTTACAGTTTCCTCGCTCACTGCGCCATGTGCTTCTAACGTTTCTGTTTTCACATGAAGCAGGTTTTCCTTCACTTCGTTCGCATAAGCGATGATTCCCCCTTTATAAAAGCGGGAACTGCCCGGTATGGCTGTGATAATGGCTGCCACGTTTCCTGCCGTGCAGCTTTCGGCGGTAGCCAGAGTAAAACCTTCTCTCCAGAATATTTCACTAATCGCTTTACTTAATGTTTTGGTTTCTACTGACATAAACTCTTTATTTTAATGTATTACTTTATTGTTACCCGTGAGTATGCGGGCTTATCTATCGAACAAAAATCTTTATCCAAGAACTTATAATAACCGGTAATGGCTATCATGGCGGCATTATCCGTAGTATAACCGAACTTCGGGATATAGATGTTCCAACCATACTTTGCCGCATGTTCGCGGAAGGCATTGCGCAATCCGTTATTCGCCGAAACTCCCCCGGCCACTGCCACTTCGTTGATTCCCGTATCTTTTACCACCTTGCGCAGTTTATCCATCAAGATGTCCACAATGGTTTTTTCCAGCGAGGCAGCAAGGTCTGTCTTATGATGTTCTATGAAATCAGGGTCTTCTTTCAGCCAGTTGCGTAATGAATACAGGAATGATGTTTTCAAGCCACTGAAACTGTAATCATAACCGGCAATGTGAGGTTTGCTGAATGTAAACGCATTCGGATTACCCTGACGGGCAAGTTTATCGATTATCGGACCTCCCGGATACCCCAGTCCCATCACCTTCGAACATTTGTCGATGGCTTCTCCTGCCGCGTCGTCTATCGTCTGACCCAGCACTTCCATCTCGTTATAAGCATTTACACGGATTATTTGGGAATTTCCGCCCGATACCAGCAGGCAGATAAAAGGATATTGGGGATGAGCCGACTCTACATCGGGTTCTTTTATGAAATGAGCCAATACATGGCCTTGCAAGTGATTTACTTCTACCATCGGGATGCCTAACGAACGCGCCAACCCTTTGGCAAAGGAAACGCCGACCAGCAGAGACCCCATCAGTCCCGGACCTCTGGTAAAAGCTACGGCACTCAGTTCTTCTTTCGTCACCCCGGCACGCTTCAAAGCCTCGTGTACCACAGGCACGATATTCTGCTGGTGGGCACGCGAAGCCAATTCAGGCACCACTCCCCCGTATGCCTCATGAACGGCTTGGCTGGCTATGACGCTCGACAGCAATACGCCGTTTTTAATCACGGCAGCCGAGGTGTCGTCGCACGATGACTCTATGCCTAATATAATCGTATCCATTTTCTTCTATTATATATTAATGTGTTAATATCTTGAGACCATGCTCCGTCATTACGAAAGTATGCTCCCATTGTGCCGACGGAAGTTCGTCTTCGGTCACTACCGTCCAGCCATCTTCTTCATCAATAAAGACTTCCCAAGTACCCATATTTATCATCGGCTCGATGGTAAACACCATTCCCGGAACCAGCAACATACCGGTACCTTTCTTTCCGAAGTGTTCCACATCCGGTTCTTCGTGAAACTCCACACCTACGCCGTGACCGCATAAATCGCGTACCACCGAAAACCCGTTTTTCTTGGCATGTTTCTCAATGGCATGACCGATGTCGCCCACAAAACCGTAAGGGCGGGCGGCTTCCATCCCGATTTCCAAGCACTCTTTCGCCACACGCACCAGCTTCTCCTTTTCCGGAGTAGTCTTGCCGATAACAAACATGCGAGAAGCGTCGGCATAATAACCGTCCAATATCGTGGTACAGTCTACATTTATTATATCGCCTTCTTCCAAAATCTCCTCCTCGCTCGGTATTCCGTGGCAAACCACTTCGTTAATCGAAGTACAGCAACTCTTGGGGAACCCCTCATAGCCTAACGTAGCGGGAATCGCCCCGTGGCTTACCGTATAATCGTAAACCAGCTTGTCGATGTCCGCCGTACTCATTCCGGCATGGATTTCTTTTTCAATCAAATCCAAAACTCCGGTATTGATAATCCCGCTCCGGCGGATGCCTTCTATCTGTTCGGGAGTCTTAATCAATTCGCGTGTAGGAACCAGATGCCCCCTATCCTGATAGAAAAGCACCTTCTTATCTAATTCTGTCAATTCCGCACCTTTTGGAACTTTCCAGTTTTTTTTATTCCTCCTCATGACTTTTGTTCACTAATAAAATCACGCAAAGTTAACAGAAAAAACGGAAAACCTCATACATTTCAACAAAAAACTCGCTCCGCCTTTGCGACGTGACGAACGATGGTTCGGATTCGATTTGCCGGGTTTGAAAATTCTACCGCTAAGGCCAAGCATTTCTACCCGTAACGTTACCAAGTCTTACCCATAGAAACAAGCAATTCTTGCGGTAGAATTTCCGAGTCTGAGAGCGTCAAGATAAAGACTTGATTCAAAAGGCTTTGCGATAATAGGTTTTTGCATCTGCTCCGTTTGCCGACTCTGCGAAAAGAATTACTTGCGAATCCAAATGGAATTGACTTTACGGCGAATTGCCCAAACGTTCAGACACGATACGAGTAAGAACAGAATGCCGCCCGCCACGCACGAGGACAGTAGCGAACTTGGGGGCAAATCCGGGAAAATTTTCCCAATAACATCGAGGTACACCGAACGAATCGCCACAACCGCCGCCATACTCAGCACGAAAACCAGCAGGTTCAGCCCGATGCTCATCGCTTGGTAAGGACGAGCCACGCGCGAAGGACTGTATCCGATGAGCAGGAGGTTTTCTAACTTTACGGTATTCTTCTGTAAAAGCAAATAGATACTGAGCATCAGGATATAGAAAGAAAGAATACTTATCAGCAGACCTACGGATAACACGATGCTTACGATTACTTTTAAGAACCAAGCCGTTTTTCCGGAGTCTAACTTATCGCCTTCGGTTTCATAACCATTGTCTTTAAAGTATTGGGCAATACGCTCGTCGGTCGGATTATCGACTTCCACAATCAAACGTGAGGGACGGTTTGTTTCGTTATCCCCATACGTGCGGTTCGCCCACAGCATGAAGTCTTCAGGCACAAGAATGGTGTTCAGGCGGTTTGAGAATCCCACGATGCGTCCTTTCATGGCTTTTACCTGCCCGCGTCCGCTTATACGGATGTCGAGAGACATCATCCCCATCACCCCTTCGGATAACTGCGGAAGATTCCGGCTTTGGGCAAATCCGAAGTTATAAAGATTCAAATAATTGCGCGGGATGATAATCGGAATTTCTTCCTGCCCTTCTTTAAACGTCCAATCGTTTAACTTCACATCGACAAAGCGGTTTGGAACAGACTCAAAAAACATAGCCGTAGACAGTTGCATACCTTGTACACCCAGTCCGCCGTACACCTTAAACCGTGCAGGCGTGAAAGTTCCCACGGCTTTCGTGAAGGGTTGTTCTTCCATATCGGCAATGTCCCCCTCCGAGAAGGTGCTGCTCTTCCCCACCACCGAGCCTAACGTACTGACTTTCTTGCTTACCACCAAGTAATCTTTCTTCATGAAACTGTCGCCCTGTGTGAATACAGGCAACACATCACCATAAAACTGTACGCTAAGCAACACGATAACCATTCCGCAGAGATTGGCAAAAAAGAATCCCGCCAACTGTGCCGCACTGATATGCTGTTTCAGTAATTTCCAAACCATAGTTACAAAGAAATAATTCTGTCATAATTTAGCGGGAGGTGTTTGCCGATAGACGTAACCACGATTCCCGCCCCTTGTTTTTTAGTTTCTTCGATAAGAATTTCACTCATAATCCGACTGTTCCCATCGTCAAGGTGGCTGATCGGTTCGTCTAAAAAGATGAAATCAAAAGGCTGGCACAATGCGCGGATAAAGGCTACCCGCTGTTGCTGCCCGAATGACATTTTATCTATCCTTTCATTCCACTTATCGGAAATTCCCAATGCCTCAAACCACTGTCTGATTTGCTTCTTATCGGCATAGCCGGTAAGGGTATTTTTCAACTGGACGTTCTCCCACGCAGTCAGTTCACCAAACAAACGAAGTTCCTGAAAGAGCATACTTATCGAACGTTTGCGGACAGCAACCCACTGGGACACCGAATAGTTGCGTATATTTTCTCCGTCGAAACAAATAATTCCCTGATAATCGCGGCGGTATCCGTAGATAAAGCTGCACAAAGAAGACTTTCCCGTCCCCGAAGCAGCCTCAATCAGGTAAGTCTTTCCGCGCTGTAAGGCTACCTGTTTATGCCAAATATCCGAAACGATGCTGTCTCGTCCGGCAAACACTTCCGGCAATGTTTGTTGTAATTCAATCGTATTCACTCTAATTACGTCTTAAAAACCTACTATTTGCACTAATTGTTGCAATACATTAACCTGCTTGTCTTTCATCACCCATTCGATATGGATGTTCTTTCCATCGGGCGATTCTGCCGTGAGATATCCCAGACCTCCCGTCATCCCGGCAAAATTCACTGCGCCAAAGAAACGTTTTCCGGTCACTCCGCCTCCCCATTCAGTATCACGCAACGACCATCCCAAAGGTTTCTTTCCTACCAGTTGGTCGTTGTTTGTCAGATAAAAGCGATTGTCTTTCACCCCGAGCCAGAGAGCCATCGGACCTTTTCCCAAATTCAGCATCGCAGCATCGACAGCCCGAAACTCGTATGCATCTTGACCTTTATTAAGTAACTTTACCTGTCCTCCACTCATTGCAACCAATGGTTTAAGTGCTTCGAACGTTTGAAGGAAATCGCGGTTTACTACATCGGCATACATTATGAAGTCACGACTGCGCAAAGGATTCGGGAAAGCGATTGTTACATCGCCTTTCACCGCATTGAAGATTGCAGCAAAATCAAGCGGAATCATTGATGTTTTGAACTGGCGGCGCATCGTAGGGTTTTCGTTCAGCAGGTTGAAGATTTGCCCGCCATTGACGTGCATTGCCATCCACACTCCCGTATTTGAAGAAAATGTATCCAGATAATGTCCTTTCAAGACTGAGCAAGCCTTTAATTGTTTCTCCAGCAAATCATTCATCACTCCGTCTGTTATTACAGGAATAATGTCTGCCACTGCCTTTCCGTTTTCAAAGCTCAGTGTAGCCAACGCCTTCACGTCTTTCAGTTTCAACTCTGCCGAGACTCCCATTGTCAGCGGGGTAACATATTCAGACGGAAGCAACTCCAGCGAAGCAAGCGTAACGATATCGCCTTTTGATTCCATCATCTTTTGATAATCAGGAGTCGATGCAAACCCTTCCCCTTCTTTTTGGCGCAACAGTCTTTCTGCCTGATATTGCAAGTCTTTCGCTTCGCCTTGCCGCAAAGGAGTCATAGCCACCAAAGCTATATCGGAGTAAGCGATCAGGGTATTCCCCATCACCGTCCATGTACATCCTCCGCTTTCACGCAAAGCACCGCACAGTTGTTGTTCATGGAAAGCCTCCAGCAAATCTGCAACCGCGCTCCGGCTTGACACACGTGCCAACACGCCGGCAGAGGCAGCCTGTTTCCTCACAAAAAAATAGATGTTATCTTCCAATGCGATACCGCTTTCCGAAGGGTTTTGTATGATTTTATCTACCAACTCCCGCGAACTTAAATCGCTTCCCAATACGGCTTTCAGTTTCCGGGCTACGCTTTTTTCCTTTTCATCGTTCAATCCCGCCTTCTGAGAAAGCGTTTTCAGGTTGACAGAAGCCACCAATGCCGCATCGTCCGGCAAGGCTAAAACATATTTACTACCGTCGGTACACGATGCAAGCAACAGCATGAAGATTCCTACCCATATCGCAACATTATACCGTCTCATGCTAATTCTGATTAAATAAATTCATGATATGTACCGCCACCAACGCAGCCGTTTCGGTGCGCAGGCGAGATTTCCCTAAACTGATAGCCCGAAAGCCGGCAGCTTCTGCTTTCTGAACTTCTTCCGGACTGAAATCGCCTTCAGGTCCGATTAAAACCACAGCATCGTTTCCGGGGATGAGTACATCTTTCAACAGTGGTTTATCGCCTTCATAACAATGGGCAATAAACTTCTGGCCTTCGAACTTTTGCTGAATAAATTTCCCGAAATCCGTCAATTCGTTCACAAGAGGCTTACGTGCTTTCAGCGATTGTTTTACAGCCGAAACCACTATCTTTTCAATGCGTTCGGTCTTGATAACCTTGCGCTCGGAAAAACGGCAGTTCACAAAACTCAGTTCATCAAACCCTATTTCAGTAGCTTTTTCTGCGAACCACTCGATTCTGTCCATATTTTTAGTGGGAGCCATTGCCAAATGAAGATGACCGTTCCACAACGGAGCTTGACCAATGGTCTCGACCACCTTCACTTGACAACGCTTGCCCATAGCGGCAGTGATTACCGCTTTATAAAAAAATCCTTTACCGTCGGTAAGCATCACCTCATCGCCTACGCCTAAGCGCAACACCCGAAGGCAGTGTCCTGCCTCTTCTTCCGGCAACTCTCCGTCGACGGCAATATCCGGAGTATAAAATACGTGCATATAGTTTCTTTTCTTTAATCTAACTTACGCACAAAGATAAAGGTTTTCCGCGAAAACTCACTCGTTCATTCCATTCATTTTCTTCACGGCGTTCACCCATTGTTCCAAGACATTCTTTTCTTTATCTCTCATAATGAATGTAAGCGATGAGTGTGTAGCGTCGTCAGCACTCACCGTAACATAGTCGATATACTCAGACAACATCTTAATAACCGCTCCTTCAACGCCGCGGGTCTGACTTGCCAACAGTCCTCCCCATGAGCGGAAATCAATCATCATGAAAAATAACTTGCCGTCTGCTTCTCTTGCCCACGGAGCTTTCTTCAAGGAATTTTCAGCTGAAACTTCTTTCTGATTGGTCAAATAAAACACTCCATCTTCTACTCCATAACTGATTTTCTGCAAATCCAGTATCGGTTTCCATTGTGACAAATTCTGTAAGAAATCATCATTGTTGACTTCTGCATAAAGTCCGATGGATGGAATCGAAGCATCCGAGCCTATACCCAAAGCAACCTGACCGTCGATAGCGCTCACCATTTTTTCTACATCGATAGGCAATGAACCGCTTTTCAGTTTTGTGCCCAACACATTATTATTCAACAAATAAGTATACAACTCTTTTCCGTTCAGGTTGATACCCATCCACAACATTGCATCGTTCGGATACTTTTCCATGAATGTATCATCCACTTTTCCGGCATATATTTTCATTTGCTCTTTTACCATCGACTCAACAGTCTTATCGGTGTAGAAATTCTCTGCATCCATTATCATTTTCCCCTGCTCAAAGCGAACGGCAACTGCCGACTTGATATTTTTTAAGTCGATTTGTTCGGGCAAACTCATTTTTACCATCGACAAGTATTGCTGCGGTAATATATCCGTTGAGGCGATAAGGGCAATATCTCCTCCTATTTCGACAAGTTTTTTAAAAGATTCGGTTTCAGCATACGTATTCTCCGATGCATTCAGCCACTCATCCGCTTTGCTTTCCAACGTTTCTACCTCTCCCGAAACTTGAGACAGAAGCACCAACAAGGTCGTTTCATTATAAGCAATCAACGACTGTTCTTCAACCGTGGTATAAGAAAAACCGGCTCCATCCTTAAAGGGCTTGCAAGCATTTTGGCTCACCAGTACATTCATAGCCTCTTCCAACTTGCTCTTGTCCGATACAGCCACAACAATTCCTGTAATATTACCTCCGGGCATTGCGAAAACATATAAATTTTCTCGCCAGTCGATACCGCTTTCAGACGGATTGGCCATGATTTTGTTAATCAGATCAACATCATTGCCAGCCATTTCATTTTTGATTGCTTTCCCGATTTCGTCTTGCAACTGCTTGGTGTCGGCTTCTGAAAGTGCGCACTTTTCAATCATCTGCCGCATATTGAAAGAAGCGACTAACGACGCATCAGCAGGAATTACGTTTACATACTGTTTCTTTTCTGTTGAGCAGGCTGCTGCCAATAACGTCACGACCAATAATAAGGTCCAATTTCTAAGTTGTGTTTTCATAAAATATAGAATTTAAAGGTGCAAAATCATTCCGTCTGTTCGTCGTCCGTATCGGTCTCTTCCCTACGCTTGATTTCATCGCGTAACTGCGAAGCCGTTTCATAATCTTCGCGGCTAACTGCTTCCTCCAATGCCGTTTTCAGCATCTTCATATCAACAGAGTTCACCGTCAAGCCAAACGTTTGGTCTGACATCAAATCGCGCAACTTTTCACGTTCCAGAATATCTTCATACACATAAATCGGGAACATCTTGCGCAACGACAAAGATATGACATCAGTGGTACGGGCATCTATTTTAAATTCAGTATTGTCTGAGCGCGTAATATAAAGGTACGAATAGTACACACCATCTTTTACCTCATAAATCAAGGCTTTACGGATAAACATACCTTCTTCGTGTAAAATATCTAAAATCAAATCATGCGTAAACGGACGAGGCATACGGTAAGGCATCTGTACAACCCGAATCGCTTGAGCTTCCCAAGTTCCGATAATTAAAGCCAACCTACGGTGTGCACCCCCGATTTCTTCCAAAACAACAGCATAAGCGTCCGATGGCTTCAATACTGTTGACATATCCAAATACTTTAATTCTACTTCTTTCATTTTACTTGCTCTCCTTTTGAAGAAACTTTATTGATATGTTCATATTTATCTTTAAATACAAAAGCAAAAACCACAGCTACCACTAACGCATAAGCAGCAAATACAAACCACGCACTGCTCCAGCCTTCAACCTGAGGCAGAGAGCTGTCGAAATCGACAAAATAATTTACTACGGCTTGAGCACTCAACGTACCGACGGTAGCACCTATACCGTTTGTCATGATAATGAACAACCCTTGCGCACTTGAGCGGATAGACAAGTCGGTCTCTTTATCGACAAACAACGAGCCTGAAATATTGAAGAAATCGAAAGCCACTCCATAAACCAGCATCGAAAGAATGAACATCCAGACTCCATTACCCGGATCGCCCAGTCCGAACAATCCGAAACGTAATACCCATGCCCCCATCGCTATAAGCATCACTTTTTTGATGCCAAAACGACTTAAAAAGAAAGGTATCAACAAAATACAGCAAGTCTCACTAATCTGTGAAATAGAAATCAGCAAGTTGGCATGTTGTACACCAAAGGTATCGGCATATTCGGGCAGTGCATTAAAACTGGTTATGAAAGGATTGGCAAATCCGTTGGTTATCTGGAGAGACACCCCCAGCAACATGGAGAAAACGAAGAATATCGCCATTCTTTTATTTTTAAACAGCAGAAAAGCACGCAGGCCTAATGCCTCGACCAGCGATTTCTTTTCGCCGGCTTCCCGATTTACCGGGCAATCGGGCAAAGTATTAGCATAAGCTGCTAAAACTACTCCCCACGCGGCACATGTAAAGAACTGCATGTAATTATCTTGAAAGCCAAGCAAATCTACCAGCCACATCGAACAAATAAATCCGATGGTTCCAAAAGTACGAATCGGAGGGAAAGATTTGATTGTATCAAGTCCTGCCTTATCAAGCGCAGTATATGCCACCGAGTTGGACAGAGCCAATGTAGGCATGTAAAAAGCCACGCTCATGGAATAAAATGCAAACAATACGGTAAGCGAAACATCATTGCCCGCCGTCAGTCCGTAATACCCCGCACCCGCCATAAACAACGCTGCCAATAAATGACTGACTCCTAACAAACGCTGAGCCGGTATCCAGCGGTCGGCAATAATGCCTAATATAGCCGGCATAAACAAAGATACAATTCCCTGCATCGCATAGAAAAGCCCAATATAATTACCCAACCCTACCCGGGCAAGATAAGTTCCCATCGAAGTCAAATAAGCTCCCCACACTGCAAATTGCAGAAAATTCATTACAATCAAACGTACTTTTATATTCATATAGCTAATACTTTTTCATTACAAGCAAGCGCACAAAACGCGCATTAAAATCTACAAAAACGAACACGCATTGTCCTTACTCCATCGGAATAATTGGTTATCAAAATCCGTATTTTTTTTAATCCGACAGTTTCTAACAAACAAATATACGCAATTTTTTGAATAATGTTTCCTTATAGTATAATTTGTTTCAATAACAGAGAAGCTATTTAACGTGAGTTAGACATAATTCAAGACATAGAAAGTTGACTTTATTGACGAAACAGACGCTTCTATTGCTGAATCTTTACACGATTACCATCATCCAAACCAATCGTTATTACTTTGTTTTGGAATACAAATAGCATACATATAACAACAAAGAACCAAAGGAACGTCCTTGCCAATCAGGATGTCCTCAAAACACAGCGTGAAACCGTCAGAATCACATTGAATCTCATTTTAATGTTTCTACCTGATATACAAGGGAATTTTTCCTGCTGTTATATCAAAAAAAACACTACCGTTAGCGTTGGTCATTTCTAACGGTAGTGTTGCCCGGTTCTACCCATAGTGTCCATCGGTTCTATGGGTAGCGTTTTTCAGGCTCTGAATCATATCCGACGGGGTATGCCTTTACGCACTTTTTTTAAAGAGAAGATGGGGAGATAGAAAAAGATTCCGACGACTGACATTACCAGCCCGCCGATTGTCCCTGCAGCAAGCGGGAACCAGAAGCCTTCTTTCTCCTCTCCTATCATGAAGGGAATGAAGCCCAGCACGGTGGACACTACTGTCAGGAATATCGGAATTATCTTTACATTCCATGCTTTGGTGTAGGCACGGCGTTCGTCCAGCAGCGGGTATCGTCTGCGGATGGCGTTGTACTCGTTCAGGATGTAGATGCTGGCGTTTACCGTGATGCCGCACAGCAATATGAATGCGGCAAAACCGCCCTGATCGAAATTCAGCCCAAACAGGTAGAAGGTTAGGAACACGCCGATGTACGAAATCGGGATGACGAATATGATTGCCAGAGGCTGCTTCAGCGAGTTGAACAGGATAGCCGATATGAAAAAGATGATGGCTATCACTATCAGCAGCAACAAGTATTGCCCGGAGTTATTTTCACCCCAGTTCCAATAGTAGTCCTGTATCTCCACCGTATACCCCATCGGCAGACGCGCCTTGAGAATCTCCACATCTTTCTTCAGCAATTTTCTGCCTTGTTCCGTGGAACCGATGTACTCGTATTGCAGGCAAAGCACATACTGCTGGTTTTCTTTCGCCACCTTCTTGGGTGCCTGCTCCTTAGCCACGACTGCGAAATCGGACAGTTTATAGGATTTCCCGTTAATTACGAAGGGCACTTCCATCAGACTCCACACGTCATAGTCCGTACTCTGGCGCGAAGAAAGCCGGAGGTACTCCAAACGGTTTTCGTAAACGATAGTCCCCACAGCCTGCCCGTGCATGAAAACGGGCTGAAGCACGGCGAACAGCTCTTCCGCCGTGAGATTCTCCTTTGCCATACGTTCCTTGTCGAACTGCAGGAAAAACTCGCTGTAATCATCTTTCCAGTAAGAAAATTCGGAGTTGACCGTCACCTCTTTGATACGGCGGTGGGCAAGCAGGAGCTTCTTCATCTCGTCCGCCCAATGATTCAGTTCGTCGTAATTGTAGCCATACATCTTTACCCGGAAACTGCCGGCAGACTCGCGGACGTCGTTGCTGAATCCCTGATCCTGCAACCCGTACACGCTCCAGCTTCCGCCGCCCAGCGTCAGTGCCTTGCTTATAATATTCGATTTCAATACGTAGGGGAAACCGCTGTGCTGGTGCTCCTTCTTGAAAAAGATCTGGATGGAAGCATGACGGGCATCGTATATGGATGTCTGGAACTGTCTGATCTCCTTAAACTCACTCAGAAAAGTCTCCATCCTTTTTACCAGCGTGTTCATCTGCTCCAGCGTGCTTCCGTTGGGCAACGTGGCGTTTACCGACAGCACCACTTCACTCTCGTCGCGCCCGAAATAGCTGCCGTTATATACTTTCTCCACGAACAGGCGCAGGGTTCCGCCCAATGCCTTGTCGACTACCGGCTTCACGTCCTCGCGGTAAGTGGCATTGTCGAACACCTTGTTATACAGTTCCGCCCATCGGCCTTTCTCTTCCGCCTGCTCAATCTTTTCGGGAAGCATGAACACCGGTATGCCGAAAGCAAGCAACAGGATGAAGCACGCCATGACACGGTGGCGGCACAACGCACCAATCATCACCCGGTAGAAGCGAGTAAAACCTACCGTAACACGCTTGAGCCGCAGACGCGGATGAAGAGGAGCAGAACGCCGCAGGCTGATTTTCTCTATTACCGGAGGCACAAAGAACAGGGCTACGAGGAGTGAGATGGCAAGGTTGATGATAACAACCGCCGCAAAGTCCTGCAGGTTAAGCCGGATTTTTTCGTCAAGAAAGAAGATAATCACCAAAGCTCCGATGGTGGTAAGCGTCGCCGCCAGTATCGACATGAAGGCTTTCAGGTTATGGCGGCGCAAGATATGGTCGGTCATGACAATGGTGTTGTCGATAACCAGATTCAGCGAGATGGTAATGCCCGCCAGCGAGTAAAGCTGAATCTCCAGTCCGCAAACATAATAGAGTATCACTGCCACGGATATATTCACCGCCAGACTGAGGACAATCAAGAGGAGGTAACGGAGGTTACGGGTTATCACGGCGACGAACAGCAGCAGAATCAGTACGGTAATGCCCGTACGAAAATAGATTGTATCCAGCTCCTTGCCGATATAGTCGGTAGCATCGTAGCTGGTATGCACCTCATAGCCTGCCGGCATCTTCCGCTGGACTTCCGACATCACCTCCTTAATTTTTTCGGACAGGGTGAGCTGGTTGGCGGTCTCCTCGGCGGTAATCGAAAGGTAAACGGAGTTCAGCCCATTGATACGGAAATAGCCGGAAGGCTCTTCCTCCGTATGCACCACCTTTATCAATTTGTCAAGGGGAATACCTTCTCCGTCCTTGTTGGCAACCCAGATGGAAGAAGGGTCGAAGTTGTTCTCCTCGCCTTCCGCTGTACGTACCAGCCTGATCCATTCACCACCCTCACTTGTCTGACAAATGCCCAGAAATTCTTTCCCGTAATGCTCGGCAACGGCACGGCTGATGTCTCCTACCGAGATGCCGGCGCGTGACAACCGGTCATTGTCGAAAACCAGTCTCCACTCCATCGGGGTGGCGCCGCTCAACTCCACCTTATAGATGCCCTTTATCTGCGCCAGTGCCGGTTTAATCTTTTCTTCTCCGTAGCGCTGGATGACAATCGGTGTTGCGGGAGCATTCAGCGTATAGGTCATGAAAGGACGCGATGAGCGGTCATCAGAACGCCGGGTGGAAATCTGCGGATAGCTGACGCCTTCGGGAAGCTGCGGCCACAACTGACGTACCAACGTAGACACTTCAAAACGGGTCATGTCTATGTCGGCATACTTGTCCAGTTCCATGCTGACGGAACCGCTCCCGTTATCGGACGTGGAATAAATGTTCCGTATCCCGCCCACGCGCGAAAGCACACCTTCCAGCCTGCTCGTCACCTCCGACTCTATCAGCCGTGCCGAATTTCCCGGCATGGAGAAAGAAACAGTCAGCCCCGGCATGGTATGCGAAGGCGACAGCTTCACCGGAAGCAGCGGAGCCAACGCCAGTCCCACCAGCGACAGCAAACGAACGTCACAATCAGGGTGAACGAGGAAAAGGTCTTCTTATCTTCTGTGTCCTGTCTCATCGGTAAGTCCCCCTATCAAAGTCGAAATGGTCAGCCAATGAAAATCCGCTTTCAAAATCGTGGAGCGTGAGCTTGCGTATTTTATAATAATTCAGCCAATAGTTCTGCAACGCCCCGATGTAGTTCTTCTGTGCCTCCTGCTGGCGGTTCAACGAGAGTGTCAGACTGTTTATGTCCGCCTGACCGATAATGAAGCGCCTGCGGGTCTGGTCATAAGCAAGCTCGGCAAGTTCAAGTGCCTCTTCAGCACTGCTCACCAAATCCTGCTGCACGTTAAAGTCGCTCACCGTCACCATCACATCCTCCTCCAGACTGATTTCCTCCTGACGTGCCGCAATCTTCGCCACGTTCAGGTTGTTCTTCGCCATGTTATACTTTCCTTTCCTGACACCCCAGTCTATCAAAGGTATCGACACGCTGACGGAAACCAAATCCTGCTGCAACAAATCCTTATATGCCGCACCGATATTATCCGCCACCTGATTGAAACCCACGCTGGCATTGAAGCTGGCATTGAAACGCGATTCCTTTTTCGTCCGGTCTACCTCGCGCTCCGCCTCCAAAACATTCTGACGTTGCTCCAGATACGTAGGATTGTTCTCCCGTGCCAAAACCAACGCATCGTCCGCCGAAATCTCGATATGCCCCGGACGGGAAGGAAGAACCAGCTCTATGTAAGTATTTTTATCCAAATTCAGGAAAGTAGCCAGAGCCGACATTGCCTTTTTCAGTGCAATCTCGGCATTGCGAAGCGTATTGCGGGCATTCACCTTATCCAGTTTCAGGGTCAGCAAGTCCGCCTGCGAAATGGCCGCAATCTTATGCCGCTGCACACCGATGGCATACAGCGTATCCGTGCTTTCCCGGTTGTCCTTCGCCAAGTTATAGTCCGCCTGCGCCATCGCCAGCTGAAAGAAATAGCCCACTGCCTCTTCGGACACACTTTCCGTATTATAGATGAACTGCTTTTTCGCCTTTTCGAATTTCAACGGTTCTATCTTCTTGTCCCAACGGAAAGCATTATATCCCAACAGCTCCTGCTGGTAACCGATACGGAACGGGACAGTGGAGAACTGAGTCGACTTCGTGTCGCCGAAGTTCCGCATGAAGTCCAACTGCGTATCCACATAGAACGTACCGCCCAGCCAGTCGAAATTCTGGGCAAGGCTCAACCCGCCCGTCGCACTGAACATCTGCTGTTCACGGTATACATCAACATTATTTTCCGAATCGTAACGTTGCGTAATGTAACGGTAATACTGTGCCGGTGTCAGGTTCAGGGTCAGGCTGGGAAGACGGTTCGCCTTGTAAGTCCGGTACTCCCAATATCCCGAAAGGTACATATTCTGATAACGGAAAGCGGAAAGCGAACTGTCATTCGCCATTTCAATGGCGCGTTGAAGGCTCAGCCTTAACGAACGCTGCCCCTGTGCAGCCACTGCCACACCCAGCAGCAGGAACAAACATATACTAAATCTTCTTTGTTTCATATCTTCTATAAATAAACCAATAAATCAATGGAACGATAAACAGACTGATTATCACGCCGACGGTCATAGAGCCGATCATGGCTATAGACAACGGACGTTGCAGCTCCGAACCGATATCGGAAGTGAACAGCAGGGGAACCATCGCGAAAATCGTGGTAAGCGTGGTCATGATGATGGCACGCAACCGCCGGATTCCTGCCGTATGGATAGCTTCAAAAAGGGGCATTCCTTCTTTGCGGAGCTCGTTGATGCTATCCAGTTTCAATATGGAGTCATTGACCACGATACCGCAGGAGACTATGATGCCGATAGCGGACATGAGGTTCAGCGTATGCCCGCAAGCCCAAAGGCAAAGAAGGGCGAAAGCTGTGTCCATAGGAATCTCTGCCAGCACGATAAGGGGTTGCAGGAAACTCTCGAACTGGGCGCACAGGATGAAGTACATCAGCAGAATGGAAATAAGCAGGATAACAATCAGCTCGCCCATCATTTTCTGGTTACTGAAGAAACTGCCTCCAAAATCAGCTTCCCAATCCTTTGAGCCGTCCACTACCCGTTTTACCTTCTCCATCAATTCCGGAGCATCCTTTACCCCATAGAAACTGATCGGGACGTACTCGCCGTTGCGCCCTGCCGTTATGCTTTTCAAGTCCTCGCCGGGCACCACCGATACCAGCTCCTTCAGCGGAATGTATGCTTTCTCGCCCGATGTATCCGGAGAGCTCTCCACCAGCGTCTCTGCCAGCACCCGACTTACGGTCTTCTCATTCCCGGCTATGACAATGGGCAGGTACTGCTGGTAAGAACGCAGCGTAGACGCACTGTTCTCCTTGAACGCCGTCCGTAACGCTCTTACCACCTCATCGTAATCCACCCGGTAAACCAGCAGCTTGTTGCGGTCTATCACAAGATTGAGCTGGTTGCGGAAAGCGATTCCTTCGGGATACATTCCCGTAACCTGCGTGATTTCCCCTTCCAACTTCTTCAAATCTTCCGGCCGGGGCGTCGATGCCTTGTCGGTAGGACGAAGCTGCACAACTACATCCGCCTCGCCCGTAACAAACAGTTTCTCGAATATCGTTACCGGAGGCGAATACGTTACCACCGCCGAAGGATATTGGCATCGGAACACTTCCTCTAACTTCTTTTGGAGCGGCATTATACCTGAAGGGTCCTCCGTCTTGAAATACAGTTCCGTCTCGTCCGGTGAAAGGTCACGGTCGGTATCCAGCACATAATCCTGCACGCCCACATAAGCGGTGTGTTCCACCACCATGCTGTCTACACACTTCATCAGCCCGTTCACCCTCCGCGTGTTCTCGTCCACGTGGATGTTCTCGTTCCATTCCACCTTTACGATCAGCTCGTTCTGGTCGATGGCGGGCATACGCTCCTTATCCAAAACATAAAACATGATGACACACAAGGGGATGGTCAGCACCCCTATTGCCAGACTGACGGACTTGTGTGAGAATGTCCACCTGATTCCGGCATCATAGAAACGCTCCAACCAATCCGTCCTCAGCACTTCCTTATAATTCTTAGTCAGCCAGTTGTGCTTACGTATCGCCATCCGGTAGAAAAGCAGGTAAAGCACCGGAAGCAGCATAATCCCCGTAAAATAAGAGACCATCAGCCCGGAGGTTATAGAGAATGCCTGATCCATGAAGACGGCACCGGCAATGCCGCTCATGAATATCAGCGGCACGAAGACGGCGATGGTGGTCAGCGAGGAACTCAGCATCGGGGTAATCATTTCGGAAGTACCCGATATGGCAGCACGCTTCAACGAATACCCCCGTTCGCGATACTGCGAGACATTCTCGGTCACGATGATGGCATTGTCAATCATCATACCCACCGCCAGTATCAGCCCGGAAAGTGAAATAATGTTCAGTGAAATTTTGCATAGATAAAAGAAGAAGAACGTTATCACCACCGAGGTCACCATCGTGATGCCGATGACCAGCGGCGAACGCACATCCCCGATGAAAAGCACCGCCACGATAAAAATCAGCAGGAAACCCAGCGTAAAGTTCTGTTGAAGGTTCGAGATGGTATAATCGAGCAATTCCGTCTGGTTGCGGCTGATGGTGAAATCTATCTCCGGATAAATCGAGGCGAAGTGCTCCATCGTGCGCTTCAGCTCCCCCTTCAGGTTGTCCATGTTCTCTTCCGACTGCTTGATGATGGCGAGGGTAACCGCACGCTTCCCCCCGGCAAGCGAACGCCCCATCTCTTTCTGCGAGACCATTCGCACCGTACATACATCCTTCAGCTGCATGATGCGGTCGCCCTTACGGAAATAAATATTCTCCACATCTTCCGGCGTGCGGAGCAACGAGGCGATGCGGATGTTGTATTCGTAGTATCCGTCTCTTACCAACATGCTTCCGGGCTCCACATTGTTCACGGCAAGCACGTTCTCCAGATCGGCTACCGTCAGTCCCACGCCCGACATCTTTTCCATGTCGGGAACCAGTTGCAGCACCCGTCCGGGAATGCCCGTGACATCCGCCATGGCTACCTGTGGGAGCTGCTCGATGCGTCTTCTCACCACGTTGTCCGCCAGCTCGCACATTCTGAGGAAAGCCTGTTCATCCGTCTCCGCATAGGGACGGTCGCTCTTCAGCGTCATGTTCAGGTAAAACACGGGAATATCCGTGGCACTTGCCTTGACTGCCTTAGGCCGTACCGCATCTTTCGGCAGGCTGTTCATGGCGGCATCTATCTTCTCGTTCACTTCAATGAATGCCAGATCCGTGTCCGTCCCGAAATCGAAGGAAAGGCGGATTACACCGGAACCGTCGCGCGTCTCACTGCGCATCTCGTTCAGTCCGGAGACCTGCAGCAACGCACGCCTTACCGGAGCTACCATCGTGTTCTCCAGTTCACGGGCGGAAGCGTTCTCCGATGTCACCTGAATGGTTATCTGCGGGATATCAATGTCCGGCAACAGGGACACCGGCAGGGAAAAGTAAGTCACCAAACCGACAATGAAACAGGCGGTAAACGCCATCAGCACGGCTATGGGACGTTGTATTAAGAACTTGACCATCTTTTCTGTTGTTACATTTGATTATTCTTCTCCGATTACTTTCACCGGCGTCTCATGGGCAAGGTTCACATTGCCTGAGGTGATGACCCGCGCGCCTTCTTCCATCCCGTCGCCCGAAACGGTGTATTCCGTCATGTTCTCAAGCCCCGTCTGCACGTAGTTCCACATGGCTTTCCCATCCTTCAGGGTAAATACCACCTGCTTGCCCGAACGGAGTACCACAGCCGTTTTCGGGATGACCAGTTGCTCCGGAACCGAACGCTTCACGTTCACCCGCACGTTCATGCCGTCGAACAGCCTGTTCCCGCCGTCCACCCGTGCCCTGACGCTCACCATCCCGTTCTCATCCACCAGCGGATTTATCTCCGTCACGCTTCCCTTGCAGGGCGAAGCAGTGGCGGCATAAGGGGTTACATCCACTTTATCACCACGCTTTATCAGCGGGAGTTCGCTTTCCAGCACCGTAAACTCCACATTCATGTCGGAGGTAGAGATAATCCGGCAGAAAGGCTTAGAAGCATCGGGGAGGTTGTACTGCTTGTCGAAAAGGTTGGCTACCACCCCGTCAAAAGGAGCGGTCAGCGTGGCCTGTTCCAAATCATACTGTGCCAGCCCGTAGTTTGCCTTGCTTTGCTCGTACCCGCTCTTCACCTTTGCCAGCCGCATCACGTCTTCCGGCACGTCATCCAGATTGTCCGGCGCATACCCCTGACCTATCAGCACGTCCTGCATCTCAAGGACAGACTGGTCGAGCGTGTTCTTTGCTTGGGCAAGTTTGTTCTCCAGCGTAAACAGGTTCAGCTCGGCTATCTTCTGCCCCTTCACCACACGGTCTCCATTTTTTACATAGACTTTTGCCAACGGTTCGGTCGTCGTGCGGAAACGAAGGTCGGCATACTCCTGCGCCTTCACCTTCCCATTGCTTACCAGCTCATGGTTGAAAGCGGACTTTTTCAGCGTCATCACCGTCACCTCGTTCACAGAAGCGGGCAGCACTGTCTCCACGCCCTCCTTTTCCGAATATTCTTGTTTCTTTTCTCCGCAACCCGCCATACACAGCAGAATGAATAGCGCGCCTGCACATTTAAAAGCATGTTTACTCATAGTTCGATTTTTTTGCAAATATAAAATTATTATCATTCATAATACATTAACCTCTTTAAACTTTCTTGACCCTGTAGAAGCACAAATTCTCCGCCGCTATGCCCTGAAAAACGCTACCGTTAGTGTTATCCATCCCATGCGGTAGTGTTAACCGATTCTACCCGTAGCGTTGGACGGTTCTACCCATAGAATTTTTCAAGCCTCTGAACACACTGTAAAAAGCTTAATACAAGCTCATTATAAGTTTAAGAAACTGTTTTGAATTTCTCCAATATCTTCTCAACCTCCTTTTTCATTTGTTCGATAGCGGTCGAATGCACTTTCGGTTCCTTTGTCAACACAATTTCTGCCATCTCTCTCAGCCTTTTCGGATGATAATACTCCGGATCTGCATAAAGCCTGACTAAAAGATAATACGGATAAATCCTGCCCGGTAGACGACAAGTGGAACGTAAAAAGTATTCTTCTGCTTCCACATAATCTCCCATTGCCTGTGCAACCTGCCCTAACAAGTTTAATATCATCGGGTCTCCACTATAATGCTTCAATGTATAATCCAAAACCTCTTTGGCCTCTTTATATTTACCTATCTTATAAAGTGACCGCCCGTATTCAAACCTGAAATCTGCGTTACGGAACATCCCGGTCAGTTCCTGATAGGATGCGGCTGCCGCTGCATAAGCACCTGAATGATATAGTAATCTTACCTGCACCCATCGGGAAATGTCACGGGATTCACTTGCATTTTTTATATAAACCGACCTACTCACAATACTGATTATAACTACCGATATAATCCAACCTAATCTGACAAACGGGTTACTCTGTTTGTGCAAATATCTGAAATAATCTACAAACGAAATAAAGACTAACAATGTAAAGGCCGCTACAAATGCCGGAATATGGAACGGATAAGAAAAAAAAGCAAATATACTTGCCGATAAAAGTGCTCCACTTGTTCCACCCCCATTGCTCCTTTTACAACTAAAATAAAAAGCCGAACCTATCACACACACCATTAAAGTCAAAGCTATAACCCCTCCCATCAGGAACATTTGTATGTATTCGTTAAAAGCAAAATCGGGCGTTCCGGCTATCCTTTCTTCTGATTCCGTATACCCATGCTCTGAAAAATAATCCTCTTGAACCTCTCCGTAAACGGCAGAGAAATTAACATCTCCATCTTGAATCTCAAATGGACTTTTCAAGGCTTCATTCAGTGCAACCCTCCAAATGAGCAAACGTCCGTCTGCCGAATCTTTTTTCATCAGATACATGCCTCCCACCGCTGCTGCCAATGTAATGAGACCTGTTAATAATATCATTATTCCCCGTTTCTGAATAGCCCCCAAACATGTATGCCAGCCATACCATCTGTCAAGCACATACAACGATGATGCCCCTGCTGCCAACCATGCAGCCCGGCTCATTCCTGCCGGAAGCACACAAAGAATCAGCGCCACTACCACCAACGCTGCATAATAAGCCATCTTTTTTCTTCGGTAATGGCGCATTGCTTCGTCAATCGCCAACGGAAGCACCATTGCCAGATAACCGGAATAAGGTCCCGGATTATAAAACGTGCCGGTCAATGCAAAAAGCGAATGATTGGATTCCAATACTCCGAAGATCTGTAACAGTCCGTATACGGCTTCCAGTCCACCTAATAAAATTAATGTCCAGATTACGAAACGGGGTAGGCGGTTCAACTTTTTCGGCAAGAACAGAGCTATCAGGACAAGTGTCTCGCAGGCTATCATCCCCGATACGGACAGCCACTCCCATTGCTTCGCCAAACAGTCGGGAGGCACACCACGGTCTGTTACCAATATTACACCGGCAACGGCTACTATCGGAAACAGAAGCAAATAATTCCATAACCTTCGTAAAAACAATGCTACATGTATTTTCAAAAGCTCCTTTATTCTACCTTTTTCCATATTCTGTCCCAATTAAGTTTACCAGTAAAGCGGTTTTCCGATTTCCAGATTCTCACTACCCTGCCTACGATGTAACATTCGGGCAGCAAGCCCCAATAACGGGAATCCTGTGAATCGAAACAGTTGTCCCCTCCCATAAAATAATAGTTGCTTTTAAAACGGTATCCTTTTATTTCCTCGCTGTTCAAATAAAAATGTCCGTCATTACACACTAATTTGCCACGTTGCTCCCACTCTATCAAATTCCGATAAAGTTTAAAATGAAGACTGTCCATCCTTATCGAATCACCACAGGCAGGTACATAAAGCGGACCAAAATCTTTTATATTCCATCCTAATGCTGAATCGCCGGGAAAAGCATTATAACTGTTCCGGTGTATCATTTCTTCAACACCCCTATCTGTGGCAAGCATAGCCGCCAAACTTCTTTGCGAATCCGTATTGCCAAGCTCATCATGGATTCCACGAACCCGATAACAGGCATTTCTGATTTCTACCGTATCCCCCGGCATAGCAATACACCGCTTCACGTAATACAACATTACGTCAAACCCGATACTATCCCAACGCTCCGGATAAGGGAAATTAAAGACCAGCACTTCTCCCCGCCTGAACTTTTCCAGCCCCGGCAACCGTTTTATCTTTAATGGACGGTGTTCTACAGCATCTTCCAAATCAAAGATACGCGCCCCTTTCAGAAATTTATTCACCAAGACATAATCGCCCGGACACAGAACCGGTTTCATCGAAGCGGTCGGTATTGAAAATGAAGCAAACACAAATACTTGGGTTACTATGCGCAACACAATCCATGCCGCATAGACACAAGTAAGTCCTGCCAATACTTTATAAAGTACCTGACCATATTTTCGCCAATTAACTTGCTTCATTCTCTTTCATCCTCCTTTCAATAATCATAATAAACCAACTCCGGATCGGGATTATCGGCTACTCCGTATATCCTGCGGGCGGATTCGTCGACGTACAGACAACGCAGCGGCAAATCAAATTCATATAAAGCGATTTGTTTGCCCGACCAATTATATACATATATAAAGACATTCAAGCTGTTTCATCCCATATTCCTTGAAACTCCGACCCGAGTATAGAGCGTAAATATAATCTTCCGTTACCGATATGTCTCTGTAAGCCATCGGCAACCTCCCATTATATATTACGGAATACACCCCTTCTCCTAACGTTGAGTCGGGCATATACTCCCCAAACCAGTCTATAATACTTGTTTGTTCCACCAATCCATCATTCTTCATTTCATAAAGCAAGATAATCTTGTGCATAAGCGTAGCAAACACTACCTTTCCTTGCTCTGTCACCCGCATCATGCCTTGATAAGCCATAGCCCGATTCCGGGGTGCTATTTTCTTTTCCTCCTCATCCTTGCAAGGGAACTCCCAACTGCCTCAAGCAGCTCACCGTCTTTGGAGAACAGACCGAATTGCAAATCATTAAAACAGCCGTTCGCCACGAACTTGTCTCCGTAAGGGATAACGTCAAATGCCCAACTGTCTGCATTTTTAAACAATGTCTGAAATCGCATCTCACCACTCAGACTATCCCGATGAATGGCTTTCACTTCCCGACGCATAAGGTCGTAACAGTCCAACCCGTCACCATAATGATAAATGCTGGTAGAATGGAAAACTCATCCGGACCTTGACCTTTCGCGCCAAACATGCCGAGATAACTGCCTGCCGCACACGCTTTACACTGTCCATGTCTCCTCCTTGTCGGTAAATATAACAATGCGTCATGTTTTCTATCAGGAAACGAGCAGCACGAGATTTCAACGTATCGTCTTCATAATGACGCAACACTTTTTGCAATTCTCCCCGATTTTCTCCAGCAAACTCCAAAGCCTGCTTCAATCGATCGGGATTGGGAGTACACGAAGCAAACCAACAAACACCTATTATAAAAATCCAACTGAATTTCATTGATTTGATTAAAATAATAATATTTTGTTGGACAATGGTTCTATGGCTATCGTTCACTCAGCGTATAAATTTTTCGGTAAATCAAACGTCACTAAAGAAATATCCGGATCTTGACTTATTCCGAAAAGCTTCAAGCCTTTACTCCATACAGCCATCTCTTGTATCCTGCAATTCAGATTCAAACAGGCAACCATACTACCGGCATGATCAAAGACGAGTACCTTATCAGAACACGATTTCTCCGAATTATAATAATCATACTCACTTAATAACTGTTTCATATAAAGAACATAAATATACTTTTCATCCATCTTTATATCCAAAGCGGGACCGGTAGCCTTGTCTTTATCAAATAATAAATCTCCATTTCTTACTCCATAAACCGTTTCTGCATAATAAAGACTCCATTTCTTAACCATATTTCCATTATTCATTTCATAAAAAGCCAAATAAGGAAGTTTTGTTGTCGCAAAAGCCATTTTCCCATGATAAGCCACAATCTTTCCGCTTAATCTATTACGGGAATTTATCGCAGCCAATTCATATTCTACCGGAGATTCACCAAATTTCTTAATAGGAACCATTGCGCTATCAGATAACGTAAAAAATTTTCCATTCTCCGTTCCTGTCAATGACACATAATGTTTTTCATCCAATTTAACAAAATAATAGTCACTTGGTATCCAATTCCCTCTTTGACGTTTATATTGTGTTTTCAATCTTTCCTTTTCATAAACCATGACCTTTTCTTTCTCTTGCTTTATTCCCATTATGGCTAGTTCCTGCTTACCTACCTCATTCAAACCAAAAGTATTTCCATAAGCATAGGTTAACAAAGGCTGTATAAATTCTCCAGGCCCATTTCCTATTTTCCCATATCTGCAAACTTCATCCATTTCATTGTAAACATCACAGACTGTACAAATCTCATCCTGTCCAGAAGAGACAATAACTAAAAACGAATCACTCATAGCCAGTCTGGGATGTGACAAAAGTAACTCCTTTTTATGGGAAAAAGACAAATTATAGTTTTTAGAAATGTCTTCAATTCCATCTCTTTTACTTATGTTATTACAACTTGAAAATAATATTGCCATCAATAACATTATAGCCTCAATATATCTTTCCATTGCCTAATACAAATTTCAACTTCGCTTCTAAAGACCTTGCTGTACAAAAGGTCTTTCAAACAACCTTAATATTAAAGAAGATGTGTCAAATAGTCATCTACAATTAATCAACTTTCTTTATAGCAATTGTTTAATATAATCCAATTTCTCTTCAAATCTGACACATCTTCATTGTAAATTCAAATACTATAATGATATACAAAACAATAAATCAAACTATAGCCACCCTATTTTTTTTGCATGGTCGAACAAAATATTTTCTCCCCAACCATCAGGATATATTACCAATTCAGAACACATATCCGAAGCACTCACACAGTCTGGGCGGTCACTCCCTTCACTTTGTGCCAATGCCTCCACATTCTCCATAGCCAGTTCAGACATTGACGTTTCTTTCTGTGATATATATACACCATAACCTGCCACGAAAGCAAATACTGCAAATAAAGCAGCTTTAATAATATTTCTTTTCATGATATATTTAAATATAAGTTAAAAATTCCGTTTCTCCTATCTCAAATTTATCATTAACTTTGCATCGGTTACACCTCCTTTCTTCGATTGGATGGGTTTAACATGGAGTGGAAGATGAATAATTGAGTTTGCAAGCCTATATTCATAATTCCCACTCCTTTTTTGTTTCTCACTATCTGACCGTTCCCCAAAAGTCCAATGTAAAGAACCGGTCAGGGACATTGTCCTGTATCGTCAAGGCAAGACAACAAAGGGATATCTAATAAAATCTTTTTCATTTCAAACTGTATTCTTCAAAATACATACAAACTTTAACATTTCCCATCGGGCAAACCACACCAATAATTCTTTTCATTTCAAGACTGACTTTTAAATTTGTTTGCCCACAAAGAAAAACCTCCGCCTGTACTTCTCCAAATATTTTACCTTAAATCTGTCTTAAATTTTTAGTGTCTCAAAATTTAAGATTTCTCCCGAATCTTAAATCTGTCTTAAATGGGGCAATATCGTACAAAAAGACAAAACAAATTTTGCTTTATATACAAAAAGGACTCATTTTAACCCTGTTGGAAGGCTGAAAAACGCTAACGGTAGAACCGGACAACTCTACGAATAGAATTGGTCAACTCATCCGCATGGGATGAACAAAACTAACGGTAGCGTTTTTCGGGGTATGCCGGCGGAGATTTTACGTTAAAACGCTACCTTTTTATCCATCCGTCAAATCTGAAAGAGATAACTTAATAATAAAAGCCTCAATCAACCCTTATCTTCAAAAGTTTTCCGGGTTCACCAAAAACAAGACAGCCGTCTTTCATGGCAACCAAAGTACCTAAAGAGTTCAAGGTATTCTTATCGACTTTAAACAGCTTATACGATGAGGGGGTATCATAACTAAACTTCATCACATAAAAATCATCTTTGCAGAAAAAAGAAGAAACAGCCACGCTATTACCCTCTGAAATCATGTTCGTGGAATAAATCTTCCCCTCATCAGCAATGGTGCGCATTAAAGTCAGCGGATTGTCTTTCTTCGCATCCGAGAAATCGGGCCACAAACCATGAAAATCCAGTTCACAGAATATATCAGCCTTCCCATCATAACATTTATAAATCCGAGGTTCTACCGCAGGCAAATAAAGGAGAGTATCATTCGATAGTCCTGCAAATACATTATAACTTGCAAAGGTGACATTCTCTACGTCATGAGGCACAGGCAAGACTGATTTTCTATGGTCACCATTCACATATATCAACTTATCTTTATTCGAACCATACGCCACATTCCCACGATCATACCACACACCGCCGGAACTACCACTTTCACAGAAAAAATGATTCGCCTGAGCCTCGGCATCGTCTTTATACAGGAAAGAGAGATTCCTATCCAAAAATATCCGCCGGGAGGTAGAATAGGTGTCAAGAAGACTATACCCGAAGAAACCACATTAAAGTCTACGGCACCTATAAATTCATCTGGACCATTCCCCCTTTTGGTGTATGAGTTGACAAGCACACCTTCGGAATCATATAAATAAAGACCGGGATCTTTCCATGAATCCAAAATCAATATCGAATCTCCCATCCACTCAACTTTGGTTATGCTACCGGGAAAATGACTCGACAAGGAGTCATTCAGCATGAGTATATCAACCGATAATGCCGCTTCCTTCAATGGTAGGGCAGAGTCAAGATTCACACTAACCGTACCGGCTGTCACATCTGATTCTCTTTTTATGCAGGATAATGCCATTAACGACATCATCATGCAAACCACACAGGCTCTTACTAATCTCAAATTAAATTTCATATCTATCTGTTTTTATTCCAAACTTATCAGATGAAAAAGTGGAAGAACTTTCATTTTCCACCAATGTCTCAACGATACATCACGGCAACAAATATTTCACCACCATCGGTTCGTTATCTTGGGTCTGTACTATGCAATACATATCTTTTCCGCTCACACAGAAATCCTCAACATAGCCTTCTATCTCATACTTTGCCAAACATTGTCCCGCGTTATCGAACTCATATATATAAGAGTTGGCTATCTTGTTGCGTTCTGCCATTTTCTTGCCACTATACAAAATATAAAAATTATCACCACCCGAAGCCGCTCCGTAACAGTGCATAATATCATCATCGGTAATTTGAAGGTTTCCTTTTGACTCCCTTACCTTGTTCTCAAAACTGCTGTCGGCAAAATAACTGCGCCCCAAACTTACACACGCACCTCTCTCTACGCTATAAAACTCCACATAACCCAGAAAGTAAGGGGCAAAAGCCAAAACTCCTTTGTGATAAGCCATACTGCCTTGTGCAAATTTATACCTGACAGCCCGGTCAGAAATACCAGCCACACAGTCAGGAAAAATATTTATATCCCGATTCTCCGTTCCGTCAATACTCATGTATCGGGCTATCCCATTCTCATAAAGTCCGGTACAAATATAACCCGTCTCTGTTCTTACAAAACGATCGGAAAAAGGAAGCTCTACCTTTTTGGCAGGAACGTTGCTACCTCTAAGCAAACTGTCCAATGCGTAAACAGTAAATATACCGTTCTGACGCTGTAATACAGTTATCTGTTTCGCATCGTTTTCGGACTGCAAAACAATGGGATTCAGCAACTCGTTCGGACCTTGTCCTACGGTCAGCCTGCGACACAACAAGGTTGAATCAATTATATTATAGAAAGACAGAACCGTATCGCTGACATTCTCAGCTACAATAAGAATACTGTCTATCAACTCTATCTGATAAGGACGACCCAAAAATATACTGTTATAAGTCTGAACGGGCTTTAATAACCGACTATCCATGTCGCTCAAATAGTCTTGACTTCTTTGACAAGAAATCCCCAATAAAATAAGTATATAGAAATATAACTTTTTCATGGTTGTAGTAGTTAAATAAGAGAGACTAAAAATAGTCCCTCTTATTATAATTTAACTATTTGTAATATACTGCAATTTGTGAAGTTGAACCCGCTGGAACAAAATATCCACAAAATGCTCCAGAACATGTATTACAACAATCATAACTACCACCACCCTCGTTACGAGCCAATGCCTCCACATTCGCCATAGCCAAGTCAGACATTGCGGTTTCTTTCTGTGATGTATATACACCGTAACCTGCCACGAAAGCAAATACTGCAAATAAAGCAGCTTTTTAATAATATTTCTTTTCATGATATATTTAAATATAAGTTAAAAATTCCGTTTCTCCTATCTCAAATTTATCATTAACTTTGCATCGGTTACACCTCCTTTCTTCGATTGGATGGGTTTAACATGGAGTGGAAGATGAATAATTGAGTTTGCAAGCCTATATTCATAATTCCCACTCCTTTTTTGTTTCTCACTATCTGACCGTTCCCCAAAAGTCCAATGTAAAAGAACGGTCAGGGATATTGTCCTGTATCGTCAAGGCAAGACAACAAAGGGATATCTAATAAAATCTTTTTCATTTCAAACTGTATTCTTCAAAATACATATAAACTTTAACATTTCCCATCGGGCAAACCACACCAATAATTCTTTTCATTTCAAGACTGACTTTTAAATTTGTTTGCCCACAAAGAAAAACCTCCGCCTGTACTTCTCCAAATATTTTACCTTAAAATCTGTCTTAAATTTTTAGTGTCTCAAAATTTAAGATTTCTCCCGAATCTTAAATCTGTCTTAAATGGGGCAATATCGTACAAAAAGACAAAACAAAAGCTGCTTTATATACAAAAAAACTCATTTTAACCCTGTTGAAAAATACTGTCTGTCCTGCGATTTATTAGTAAAGACAAAATATCCCCTCTATAAAATTGATATCGAATAAAGAATACTTTTATCCTATTTCCCACTAAGAGTTACTACTATTATTTTCAGACCTTTCAGTTTCTCATAAGGAGCTACCAGTTTGTGTTCATTAACAAACTGTACAGATTTTATTTCTTTGGGGTCGATAAGAGACAATGGACTCTTGTCCGGATTGTGGACATATATTTTATCATTCACAACTGTGACCAACGTAGACTCGGTAATTGAATCGCACAGGTATTCTATCTCTCCCAACCGCTCTGTTTTTGATTCTTGGGCTGAAATGTTCTCTTCCATAACCACCATGAACAACAAACCCAATAAAAATATTCTACACATAACCAAACACTTTAAATAGTCATAAATTACAGATATCAATCGTATGAATTATATACTCAGATGTCCCGGAATCAAACCCCAATAAAATTATCTGTTTCTCACTTGAGGCAATCATACGATATTCTTGAGGTAATTGTACATATTTTACCGGAGTTCCATCCCAATCAAAAAGAAGCAGTTTGTCTCCACCCATGCTTTCAATATTGTCTTCCGGGTCAGGCTTGCCCCTAAAGAGTCCGACACAATACTTTTCAGTCACTGCCATTCCCATAAAACCCGTAATGTTATCACTTAAAAAACGGACAGAAGCATACTTGCCCGTAGATTCATCATGGAACCGAGGATAGGAGGCGATATGTTCTTTCAGTAGTTTGGGATGGGTAACATCACTCATATCATAGAATGAAACAATTTGTCCATCCCTTCCTCCGACTGCAAAAACCCGTTTTTCCGGATTATATACCATGCCCGTAGGCTGATAAGCAAAAGCGTTTGCTTGAAAACCATAATCCGCGTCAGGATTTTCTTTCGGATAATCACCAAAAACGCTTACTTTTTCTCCATTCTTATTATACAATACAAAACGTTTGTTTTCTTCTATGAGACCCGTAGCTACAAAATAATCATCCGACAGGGCTGTTACTTTAAAAGGAAACATAGTATCAGAATAAGCTAATTTTATACTTGAACTATGAATGGTATCTCGAAAAGAAAACCATACAAACTCCTTCTTATTGGTATCATACAGCCCTAACTTGTTGTTAAATGAACTTGCTGTTGAAAACCATAAGTACTCATCCGGACCTTGTCCCCTATTGGCGAAACTACCAACATATTTCCCTGTTTCCCAGTCGAAAGCCGTCACCAAAGGAGAAGAATACATATCAATCATATACAGTTTCCCGTCAACATAATACATATCCACCGGCTTACGGATACTGTCTATATCAAAGAACTTCTCATTACACTGCATCGTCGCAGATTCCGGAAACAGGTCGCACATAGAGACAGTAGAACTTACACATGAAGAACATGCGAATAATAAAGATAAGATATAAAGTAAATGTTTCATACGCTAAAATTAAGCATCCTATTATATTTTGCAGGACAAATTTATACTAAACCCATATCAATTTAAACATTTTATCAAGTAACTCTACTACTTATCAACTAAAAAGATAATTGATTTAAATCAATCATATCCAGTCTATATTCTAATGATTCCGGATCCACTCCCAATAAAAAAAGCCTTTCATTTTCATTATCTATTGCTAAACATGAATATTTCATATCCAACTTAATTAAAGATAATGGAGTTCCATCCCAATCAAAAAATAATAATTTATTTCCACCAAAAGAATTTTTGTACCGTAAAGATGAAGACTTTTCTCCATTATATAGACCTATACAATATTGGGAAGATGCTACCAGATTAATAAAACCAATTATACATTCTTTATCAAAAGCAACAGAATTTTTCTCCAATATCTTATATTTGGGAGTTACATAATCATATTCCTTACATAGTTTAGGTGACTTTAAATCAGATATATCAAAGAATGAAATAGCATCTCCCATCATATTCCCAGCAACCAACCTTTTCTTGTCCGGAGAACAAATAATACTTCCTTGATGCGCAAAAGCCTGTGTTATATAATCCTCTTCATCATCACTTCTTTTTGAAAAAGGATAATTTCCAAAAGAACTATAAAACCGACCCTCAGAATCCAGTATTACAAAACGATTATTTTTTATAATACCCGACGCTACAAAATAGTTCTCATCGATAGGACAAATCTGAAAAGCAGAAACAAGACATGAATCCGAACCAATATACACATGATTTGATACTATTAATGTATCATCCTCCAACTTCAATATATCTACAAAAGACTTACCGGAATCCCATACAAACAAATTATCATTTATACTCGTCATATTTGATAAATGAATATATTCATTTGGACCATTACCACGTAATAAACTATAGCGAAGCCATTTCCCCGTATTTTTATCAAACTCAGAAAGAAAAGATTCTTGATGAATATCCACAAACAATAATTCATTTTTTAAGCATGTAAACATATAAGGTGTTCTTACACTATCTTTTTCCAATGATAGAAAACATTCTGATTTAATCAAAGATTCCTTACCCTCAAATAAATCTGTTATCTTTTTTATTAGCACTGTAGTTGCATGATGAAACTATCAATAAAAGCGCACTTCCTAAAAATAAACGTAACTTCATAATAAATATTAGAGTTCATATAAAGTAAAAAAATAGGACTACAAAAATCAATATCCTATACCTTCATTCAACACATTGTTTACTAATTAATGATACATAGATTTCACTACTGTCCACTAATGTCTCAACACATATCTCAATATTATAGGGTTATCATCATCTTTCACATGGTCAAGTTTCTTCAATTCATTCTCATCCAACAAAGATTTGTCAATATATCGATCCATTTCATAAGGGTAAATGATTGAATACAAACAATTTCTATCTAAATGCAAACAGAAATTAAGACACACAGGATGCTTATTTGAATGAAAAATTGACTTTTTAGATTTCCTGTCATATATTACGGTCTCTCTAACTCCATTATTAATCACATAAAAATATAAATATGAATCATTCATCTGCTTTATCACTGGTATAGGAATATCAGAGCGAAGAAGGTAGTCATTTACCTTTTCCATAACGGCAAAGGATTTCTTCAGACTTTCTTCATCTGACTTCCGGTTTGACAAATCCCCAAAACGTTCTTCCAAAGCCTCTTTATAAACGTCATTTTCTCCTAATGAATAGGTAATATACTTGCTTAACTTACAAGAATCTTGATTAATACGATATATGTTATAGTCAAGACATATTGGCAGAAAATAAATTTCACCATTCAACTGCATAAAAGGATTATGATTCATTGTAAGTGTACTAATAAAATCGGCAGTATAATCCTCCACAGAAATGATACTTTGCCGAGAATAGTCACAAAAGCACATTACAGCATCTTTCTCTCCAAGGAGAGTAGGCAATAAAATATAAGAGTCATCACTCAAAGGATAAAAACGGGAGAATGTATGGATACTCTTCTTCTGCAAATCTCTTTTTCCAAGAAAATTAAAAGACATATCATACGAATATATACTACCGAACGGATTCAATATCTCTATATTTTTAGTATAAGGATTATAGACAGCATCAACTAGAATATTATATTGGTTAGAACCACCTCCCTGACAATTGTGAGAACTAGATATAAAGCTCCCGTCTTTAGAAAACAGGTATACTATTTGTCTCTTATCAACTATCAGGTATCCACCAAAATCATCATAAAACTCTATTTTATGATATTGGTCAATGAGATTCATACTGTCAGTTTCAAGGGGAACAACCTCTATTCTCTCAATGAAATCTCTCATAGACAAATCTTCATTTTCTGAATAGCATATATTTGTTATATTCTCACGTGATTCCCTTTCTGTACAAGATATTGCCAATACAAGAATTGTCAATATAAAGCCATGAATATGTATTAAGACCTTCATTTTATCAGATTTTATTATTATGTAAGTCAGGAGTTTAATTAATACTCCTGTGCTTCACCAACAAAACACAGCATTCCAGTTTTCATCCAGCAAGGACCACTGTTTCGTCCACAAACAATTTCAACTCCTCCAGATTCATTATCTTGTGCTAAAGCTTCAATATTCGCCATAGCCAAGTCAGACATTGCGGTTTCTTTCTGTGATGTAATAGCATTCTTACCTAATTGTAAATATTCCTTATTCATTGGTTTTTATTTTAATGGTCTAATGAAATTTTAGAACAAACTTATATCAACCCATCCAAATCCAAATAGCCGAACTGGATTTCATCATTCAAGTTCAAATAAAGCCGGTTGGCCTTATCATCATAGCTTATGCTGTTTATCTTATACCCTACATCCAAGGTCTTTATGTACGCACCATCCAATCCAAAAACAAAAAGACGAGTTGGATAATAAGCATCCGTATTATTGTCACCACCGGAATAGGAAACTATCAGATGATTACTGTTGTCAAAAAAGCCCTCACCATAATAATGATTATGCGTTGATTCGCCCCATGAAGGACCATAAACATTACACTTCAAGTTTCCGTTGAAATCACTGATGGTCAACAAATCATAATTGCTATACAATTCGGCTATCAAACCATATCGTTGTGACGAAGCATAAGTAATGCGCTTGTGTCTTATTTCAGGATGATTATAAGATATAGGTACAATCTTTCCTGTCTGCATGTTCCAACGAGAAACGGAAGGTACATAATCATTGACACCCGAAGGAGCAATGGTACGACCAATACACAAGGTGTCATTGATATATTCATACTCGGAAGGGAAATTGGTATGGTCTATTGTCAGCTTTACCTCCGGAACATAATCCGGATTAACTAATACGCTATCTATATCATAGCCGAATATCTTCTGCTTGCCATGGTCGCTAACATAAAACTTCCTGCGTTTCTCATCGATTGCAACATGACCCAATACTGTTATCTCCGATGGCCCCGGCCCGAGAGGGGCTGTACTTGCCAAATGGCAGAAACTGTTTTTGTCGAATATATGAATCAGTTTGTTGTATCCCCTATGGTCAGCAATCAGCAGATAATCGTCTAACGTATACATGCGGGCATAATTACCAATCAAAACGGAATCCGTATCAAATTCTTCAACCCGGTTATGAACGTTTTCTACCTTATCACGGGACTTCTGATACTTTTCTGTTGACGAATTTCTCGTACAACTAAAAAACATAAAAACACATAATAACAATAATAATCTTACCATAAAATTCCTCCTATTTAATTAGGGATAGATATACTTCCCATCCCCTGAAAAGTATCCATCAAATAGACTTTTAGGATTTCATTACTAAATTCCTATTCCCTTTATTTTACAATACGCTATTATTTTTTAGTTTGCTTCGCGATAAAAATACTATTATATATTATTTACTATTTTCCTCATCGAGATAAAAGAAATAAATATCAGTTCCTCCCTCTGAATTTAATGCTGTATACAAAATCCTATTGTGAAATTTATCATATACAAAACCAAGAGAATAATGGGGAAGAAGATAAGTTTTTAAATACTTCAAATCCCAGTCAAAAACCACAATTCTAGAAGGAACGTTATCTACTTTCTCAAAATCTTTTTCTCTTATATTCTGTTCCAATACATATACTGCTTTATCTGAGGATGTTATATCTCTACAACAAATAAAATTATCTCCACTTATATGATAACCATCAACCACCGTTGGACTGATTTCATCATGGCCTAACTGAACAGTCTTTATTAAGTCGTTTTTCGAATTGTAAAGAAATAACAAATTATAATAACCCATTGCTGAAACAACTCTATCGGACTCAAAGTTTAGGGTTATACGATTCATATTCATAACTGTGAAATCACCCTGTGGCGATTGTAAAAGTTTTGGAAATTCAACCCATTTTATCTTATCTTTATTCGAATCATAAATGAAATATAATCCACTACCAGAATCAATATTTCCAATGAAACAAGAATCATTCTTTAAATGTAGATCAGGTGAACCTATAAGCAAAGTTGGCATTTTCATTGACATTATTGCATTTGGCTCTCTTCGAAGCAGTTTTTTTACATTAATGTCCTTAAAGGACGCTGCATTAACATCGTAAAGATTTATAATACCATTATTATCATTTGCTTTCTTTAAAAAAAATGGAAATTGGAAATCTTCAGGTCCATTTCCTATGACTCCACAAGCTCCTTTATAGGTAAAATCCGAAGAGTCATACATATAAAAAATACTATCAGTACCCCTATTTATAAAAACAGATAGTGTATCATAAACTCCTATTTTATCGACATTTAATAGCTGTTCTGCTTCAACTCGATGAACAACAGGATTTGTAATATTATTTTCTATAATTATTTCTTTTACTTGGTTAGTTCCCGTACACGAACTTAATATTATGGCTATAATAAAAAAGAAAAAATTTTTCATATAATGATTCTTTTATTAAAGAAATTCTATATGTGCAGGAGAAAATAAATTTCACTTGCACTTCAAATATGTATTCAACAGAATAAGTTAATAACATGTACCTTTACTAGATGTTCCTATATACTGCCAAGTACAAGTTGAACATTTACATAAAAAGGAACTACCACTTCCACTATAGCATGTTATGTGATTACCACCACTTTCTCCGCTGGCCAATGCTTCCACATTCTCCATAGCCAAGTCAGACATTGACGTTTCTTTCTGTGATGTATATACACCATAACCTGCCACGAAAGCAAATACTGCAAATAAAGCAACTTTAATAATATTTCTTTTCATAATATTTTTATGTTTAAAATTCATAGTTATTTATAAGTAAAAAATTCCGTTTCTCCTATCCTAAATTTATCATTAACTTTGCATCGTTATACCTCTTTCTTCGATTGGATGGGTTTAACATGAATGGAATGTGAAAAGAAACATTCCCATTACTTAAAGAATCCACTTCATGTATAAACCTCCTTCCACAATACTATGATTTTTAAAATTATTTACGATAAAATAGGTTTCTACTAAACTAAAATAAGGATTGCAATCCTAACACAAAGCCTCCGCTATTTAAATAGGACTGAACCGAATCGGGTAGCACTTCTTGAGTTTCCACTTCCGGTTCAAAATAAGTTATCCAAAATGAGTCACTATATCCGGCTGTCGCCGAATTGTCATAATTTTCACGTGGATCGGCAGAATAGCAGATATTCTGCAAACGGTCGAGAACAAAAGGTACGGTTTTTCTTTTCTTCCAAAAAGAACCGGCTATTATCTGATGGGTAACCACCGTAAAGTTCTTCAACATGCAATACTGGTCGAACGATGTCAAATTCCGTTCTATATCTTTTTTATATTCATCCGGAACATTTTGATCTGAAAAATCAAAATTTATACATTCTTGCAGCTTTCCCGTAGCGTCAAACAAATAAATATGGTTATCTATCGGCTGGTTATACGAAATATAGTCATCGGAACGTATAAAAGAATATAAAGAAATCCAATAAGAGGGATCTGTGTATTCATCATATTCCAAATATGAATCTACCACATTGATAGAACTATCCGTGTGTATTATTTTACTCTTTTCCTGCACGCCTTTGTTCCAAGAAGAGAGTCCGAAAAGAAAACCATCATCTACAATCGAGAGAATATCAGCCTCGAATGACAAAGGGGTGGAGCTTTTGAACTTAAAATCGGAAGTAAAGCAGAACAGTTTGTCTAACCTCCCATCTATAAAATAAATGCTGCCATCAGAAGCTACATCAAAGTCTGATATATCCAGATACTCTTCGGGACCTTGCCCTCTGTTTCCCACTTGGGAGATTCCCCTGCCTTGCATATCATATACTACAATTTTCTTGAGATGTGCATCTAATATATAAATATGGTTATTCCTTACCATAACTTTCGACATCTCACCAAAATCGCACTCCGCATTGGTTGTATCAAGCATGACATATTTCTTTTCCCCCAATAAAGAGTCCGGCAACTCATCCCAATGTTTTTGCATACATTTCGAATAATCAATCGTTACTTCTGGATAAAGATCCTTAGATTCTTCATTCCGACAACCCAGTAATAGCAATGTTACCATTATTGGCTGTAATAGCCTTACAAAATACCATTTGTTCATGGTTCGTGTTTTATATATTTCCATCAGTTAAAATTATCAGAGTAGTCCGTCTAAGTCTAAGTAGCCGAATTGAATTTCGTTATCAAAAGCCATAATGATTCTATTATGGTCTGCATCGTAACAGAACGAAAACATCGGAATCCCCACATCCAATGTCGCCAAATGATTCCCCGCCAAATCGAACACCAAAAACTTTTTAGGGTAATTTACTTTTGGCTCTCCTTGTCCTTCCGAGAAGCGTTTACCTCCCAAATAACTTGCTATAATCTTATCACCGCAAAAGGCTACTGCATTAAAATAACCATCTTCATTTGAAGTACGATCATTCCATTGAGTACCATACAAGTTACATTTCAAGTTACCATCCAAAGAACAAAGGCTCATTAAATCATGATACCAATATGCTTCAATATAAATCCCATATTTTGCTGAAGAGGCAAAACTTACCCGTTTTCTCTCGATCAGAGGATGACCCGTATAATCCATAAAGACGGTTTCTCCGGTTTTCATATTCCATTTTGCAGCAACAGGCTTGTAGTCCCCGTTATCCAAACGTTTGATAAACTGAGAAAAAGCAAGCGTGTCGTTAATATACTGAAAATTGCTTGGAAACTCTGCGCGATTGATTGTTGATACTTCTACCGGTTTATAGTCGGCATTGCACAAAACGCTATCTATTTGAAAACCAAGAATTTTCTGTCTACCGTGATCTATTACATAAAAAGTGTTCTCTTTTTCATTGGACACAATACTACCCATATTAGCTATTTCGCCCGGACCTACACCGAGGTCGCCAACGCTGGTTATATAATCAAATGTGTGTTTGTCGAAGATGTGAATAAGTTTATCGGGCGATTTATAATCACTTATTATCAAATATTTATTCAATACGTAGGGAATTCCAAATATGGAAATATCTTTCTCTTCTATATCCAAACTTTTCACTTTCTCACCTACTTTTATAACATTACTATCCGCATCGTAAATCTTATAAGGCTCATTGTGCTGTTTGCAACTTCCCAAAAACAGGCAAAGAAACAATAAGTAAACTAATTCCGAAAGTCTCATGGCATAAAACAATTTAAGAATCAATATAGAGTTGAAAGTTGACAACCTCCAACTCTATAAAAATCAGTTCAATTATACACAAAATTTACCAAGCTGCCTCTTGATAATATAAGAAAATCTTCCGAAGTCCACTACCGGCAGATCGAGCGTAGCTGTGGTTTCGATAGGTTTATCCGTTACCGACGAAGCATTGCCTGTTACAATACGAAGATAAAGACGTTTCACATCTGAATTATGAATCGGATTACCAATGGCAACCACACGGTTATCGCTATCAAGCAAGAAAGTCTGAAAAGTCATGTTGCCCGGAAAAATATTCAAGCGGTTTAATTCGTCCGATTCATCAAAACACACAGGATAAGTAAAATCATCGCGGCGGGTCAGGTAACGAAGCTCATTCTTATCTTTCGGATGGAAATAAAAAAGAAACGAAACTTTACCGTCCGCTGCTGAATCAAATTCCGCTATCAGTTCTTTCCAGCGGGGAAGCTGTAACTTACAACTGGTACAACCTACGGAATCGACATACGTCAATATACGATAAGAAGAACTTCCCGATGGACAAGACACCGTATCTTTACCCTGTACGGTAAAAACGGAATGTTCAGGGAAAACAATCTCTTTCCCCTCCCACTCTTTTACCATACGGGAGACACGGTCTCTGCCTGAGTCGACACAAGCACACAGGGCAAGACTAATAAACAAAGGGATACTTAATAAAGTCTTTTTCATTTCAAACTGCATCTTTCAAAATACATATAAACTTTAACGTTCCCAATCGGGCAAACCACACATCCATTCCCCATACAATGAATGCTGGAAGAACCTTCATTGCCTGCCAATGCTTCGATATTTTCCAACATCAAATCATTCATCCCTTCAGCAGAATTGTTACTTCTTTCAATAAACACTATGACTGCAATAAGCAACACGGCAAACAGTACAATAATCTTTTTCATATCAAGACTGACTTTTAAATTTGTTTGCTTACAAAGAAAAACGTCCGCCTGTACTTCTCCAAATATTTTACCTTAAATCTGTCTTAAATTTTCAGCATCTCAAAATTTAAGATTTCTCCCGAATCTTAAATCGGTCTTAAATGTGGCAATATCGTACAAAAAGACAAAACAAAAGCTGCTATATATACAAAAAGACCTATTTTAACCCTGTTGAAAGGCTGAAAAACGCTAACGGTAGAACCGGACAACTCTACGAATAGAATTGCTCAACTCATCCGCATGGGATGAACAAAACTAACGGTAGCGTTTTTCGGGATCAGACATTGCGATTTCTTTCTGTAATGCATATACACTACTCTACTGTCCGAACAAAGAAAACCGAACCAAAACCGGGTCCGGATGATAAGCTATCGCATACAAACTACCGTCATCTTTGGAAACTTCGATTACCTTCAATGGCAAATCCGACAGATAACGTTTCTGTAGCGTACCATCCCATCCGTAAACTTCTATCACATAACCACTGAATGCCGCATCCTTATCATCCCGGTAATTTTTTCCGGAATAAAGCGCATATACATACTTTTCAGTGGCACACACATCCAGATAGCCTATAGGAGTGTCCGTTTCTATTGCCGGACTATTATATTTATACTTTGGGAACGATTCCTGAATCTCTTTAATAAGGTTCCAATGTTCACCGGACTGTTCATAAAAAGTCAGAATCTTGGCTTTGTATATGGCCTGTACAAAACGGTTACGGGAAGGATTGGCTGCCAGTCTACCCTGATACACATCACCAAGTACAAATCCGTCTACCTGCCTTTCTACTTCATCCCGATAAGGATATTCACCAAAATCACCTACTTTCTTTCCATTCCTGTCCAGCAGGGTAAAACGGTTGTGCTTATGTAAGCCGGTCACAATGTAATAGTTGTGCTGTACCGGAAGTATCTCAAAGCAAATCAAAGAGTCTGCCAAAGAAAACAAAGACCGGAAAGATATTCCCTCATCCCCATTCTGCGTCATGAAACATTCCTGCTTGTTCACGTCAAACAGAACCAGACAATTATTCATATCAGGATAAACTGCCCCGACAAGCAGAAACTCATCCGGCCCCTGCCCGATTTTACCATATTCGGATACTTTCTTGTCAGAAAGATGAACAAAATGAAGAAAACCATCCTGATTCGAGTCTACGATGACCAGCACCGAGTCATTCTCCCAAGACATGTACTTCACTTTGCCCAGCAACAGTTTGTCTTCATCAAGCACCATAGAATGATGCAAGTCTATTTCAGGCACATCTTTTCCCTCATTCGGCTTACAAGAAACCAAACACGCTAAAAGCAAAACATTTAAAATGTATCTATACATTGGTCTAATTATTATAGTAAAATAACGGAATACTCAAGCCTTCCCTATATGGATTCCTTAGTATTCCGTTACTGCATTTATTTAGAAATAATATTTTGTGCCGTCAAATCCCATATGAGTTTCAACATCATAACAATAACCACTACCAGCACAATACCATGGTCCTACAATAACTTCTCCTCCTCCTGCCAATGCTTCCACATTCGCCATAGCCAAGTCAGACATTGCGGTTTCTTTCTGTGATGTATATACACCATAACCTGCCACGAAAGCAAATACTGCAAATAAAGCAGCTCTAATAATATTTTTCTTCATCATTATTTCATATTTAAACATGTATTTCTATCCCTGATAATATCCACAATAAATATCACGGCAACAAATATTTCACCACCATCGGTTCGTTATCTTGGGTCTGTACTATGCAATACATGGCTTTTCTGCTCACACAGAAATCCTCAACATAGCCTTGAATACTGTCTGATAAGGACGACCCAAGAATATACTGTTATAAATCTGAACGGGCTTTAATAACCGACTATCCATGTCGCTCAGAGAGTCTTGACTTCTTTGGCAAGAAACCAAATATGCAAGGAGCAAAATACTTAAAACGTATCTATAACATCAGCTTAATCATTATGATAAAATAACAAAATACTCGAATCCATATCTAAAGTTTATCTTTCCAGCAAAATCAGATTCAAAAGTAAAAGATTTTTAAAGAGAATGAATCTCAAACCGCTTAAATATATAAGATTTTTAATCTCTCAATAGTGATATTTTACTATAACAGGATCAGGATGTTCAGAAAGACCATAAATACACTTTTCATTAGAATCAACACAAAAATAAGTAACTGGTATATCTAATTCATAATGACGTAATGGTTTCCCATGATAATCAAAAACAAAAATAGTACGCTGCATTTCTTGTCCTTTTTGAGGAGATATACCATAATATAATGCCCAAATTTCTGTATCTGTTAAAACTCCAAATAAATAAGCAAATTTAGTTTGGTCTGGAATGATATGCGCAAAATCATGATTTTCTATCTTTTTATTTCCCAAGATAGGAGCAAAACAATCCGGCCCTTGTATACGATATTCAAGTTTCATATCCGAACTATATATATCAATAAGATCACAATAAGTATACAATATAACTATTTTATCATTATAAGGATTATAATAAATTCTATTCTCCCAAAAACGTTTTCTTAAATTCTCCGGAATATCACTATCTAAAATTTCAGGATATTTAACTTGCAATCTATTATCTTTATTGCCATTAGCATCAAAATGTGTTACCAAACTTTGCGAATCGCTTAGATCTGAACATAGAAACGATTTATCAGATAATGCAATAACGGTTGTTGGCGCCCCTTGTAATTTTATAGATTGAATCGGAACAACATTTCTTTCTTTAACGAATTCTGAAACTTCATACACATTAATTTTTGCTTGTTGCATATCAAAAGCCCAAACTTTATCGTAGGCAAACTGCAAAGACCAACAATTTAATAACTCATTAGGTCCTATCCCTTTTGGTATATTCTCTACTCTTTTTATTCCTGTCTTATTGTCATATATTTGTACAAATGAGTCAAAATACAAATCAACAGTAAATAAAGAAGAATCGTATGCCCATATTCTTATCGGCTTCCAAAGAGAATCTACTTCCATAATCTCACCTTTTAAATACTCTATTTGCTTAAAATCTTTTTTTAAGAATACCGTAGCATCTTTTACCATTCCAGATTCTTCTTTGCAAGCACTGAGCAATAATGAAAACACAATAATAACATAAAACTTAATTTTCATCTTCCATCAATTTATATGTTAACATTTTAAATGAAGAAAATTGATGTAGCAATTCTTCAAAGCTTCTCTTATCCTTTTCAAGATCAAACTCTTGCAAGTTTATAATCTTCTCCAATATACATTTATCAATCGTATTATCTTTGCCAATAAATAATACGATTGGAATTACTTTTCCTTGAATTTTAGGTTGGGACTTTATTATGTATGGGGTTAATGGGACATCTGATTTCAGTGGATTCATAGAAAAAAATTCACCAAACAAATTACAACATATTTCCACATTTCCCTTTTTATCATTCTGAATCATAACATCTACTCTTGAATTCTCTTTCATAGATAGCAACTCTCTAAATATAACAGTTTTATTTACATCACTAAGACTAGCATTAAAATCCCATAAGATAATTTCTACTATCGTATTCTTAGAGAAATGACTAAATTCCCAATGAAATTTATTATCCGTAGAGAAATGTGGCAAATCAACCATAGAACCATAACCGGAAACTCTTATATTATCTTGTGCAGTACAATTGCAATACAACATTAAAAATAATACCCAAAATAAGATTCTCATATATTTTATTATCTTGAAATTTTAGTCCGATAAACATTAAATTTAATCTTTACAATGAAAACTGATTTTCTTTAGTTTAATTTCGCAAATTGTTTAATTTGAATTTCCAATCATAAAAGAAAGTACCAACCATTAAGAAAAACTTAAAAGTTAAAACCAATAATTTTTCTTGAAACCACTTTTATAATGGCATTCAGCTATACTATAAGTAAAACCTATTTAACTTTCAAATAAAAACAACTTGCGAAATCAGAATATTTTAGTAGACCTATCATGTATTATCTAGGATATCGTTCCATACAATAAATATATGCTGTTGATGATTCCAAAACACAATATGTTGTTGGCCAACTATAACAGAGTCTTTCACAGTTTTCACTACTCTCATTTCTAGCCAATGCCTCCACATTCGCCATAGCCAAGTCAGACATTGCGGTTTCTTTCTGTGATGTATATACACCATAACCTGCCACGAAAGCAAATACTGCTAATAAAGCAACTCTAATAATATTTCTTTTCATAATATTTTTATGTTTAAAATTCATAGTTATTTATAAGTAAAAAATTCCGTTTCTCCTATCCCAAATTTATCATTAACTTTGCATCGGTTACACCTCCTTTCTTCGATTGGATGGGTTTAACATGGAGTGGAAGATGAATAATTGAGTTTGCAAGCCTATATTCATATTCCCACTCCTTTTTTTGTTTCTCACTATCTGACCGTTCCCCAAAAGTCCAATGTAAAAGAACGGTCAGGAATATTGCCATATATCGTCAGGGTACGCCAGAAATCACCCGGCGATTCCGCCTTATAGCTGACTGTCATGGAAGCCATTCCACCCGGAGGTATTTCACCCCAATCATATTCCACTGACATGCAATCGCAAGAGGTGGTAACTCCTTTTATGCGGAACGCCTCTTTACCTGTATTGATAAGAAAAATCTTCTTGGTCACCGTTTCATTCTCGCCCACTGCTCCATAATGATATTCCGCAGAATCAGGCCGGACGGTTGTTACCGGAAGTGAACCGGTTTCCATCCCGGAGATTTCCTCAAGATAAAGCTCCCTGACAGAAAGGTTATGAATAGGGTTGCCTATCACTTTTACATGGTTCTCAGAATCGACTAAAAAGGTCTGGAACATCATCTCATCGGGGAAACGGTTCAATGTGTTAAACTGATCTTCCGTATCAATACATACAGGGTATGAAAAATTGTCACGCCTCAGGATATATCGTAGTTCGCGGACATCCTTCGATTGAAAGAAGAAAACAAAAGGGACATTCCCGTTACTTAAAGAATCCACTTCATGTATAAACTCCTTCCACTTGGGAAGCTGTAACTTACAGCTGATGCAACCCACAGAATCCACAAATACTATGACCTTGTATTCTGATTTGGGAATCAGGTAGGACACCGTATCCTTACCCTGCACGGTAAAAACGGAATGTTCAGGGAAAACAATCTCTTTACCCTCCCACTCTTTTACCATACGGGAGACACGGTCTCTGCCCGAGTCGGCACAAGCACACAGGGCAAAACTGATAAACAAAGGGATACTTAATAATAAGGCATTTTTCATTTCAAACTGCATCTTTCAAAATACATATACACCTTAACATTCCCAATCGGGCAAACCACACATCCGTTCCCCATACAATGAATGCTGGAAGAACCTTCATTGCCTGCCAATGCTTCGATATTTTCCAACATCAAATCGTTCATACCTTCAGCAGAATTGTTACTTCTTTCAATAAACGTTATGACTACTATAAACAACAAGGTAAACAGTACAATAATTCTTTTCATATCAAAACTGATTTTTAAATTTATTTACCCACAAAGAAAAACGTCCGCCTATACTTCTCCAAATATTTTACCTTAAATCTGTCTTAAATTTTCAGCATCTCAAAATTTAAGATTTCTCCCGAATCTTAAATCTGTCTTAAATGTGGCAATATCGTACAAAAAGACAAAACAAAAGCTGCTTTATATACAAAAAAATGATTACTTTCGCATAAAACTTGAATTTTATGAAAAATATACCTTCTTTTATTACCATTGCTACAACCCTAATAATCATCATCGGGGTTTTAATCAACTACTATAACGGTAAAGCTAAAGAAAGGTTAGAAGAATCTGTCTATAACGGACTCAAAGAGGCTTTGGATGAAGATCTGAATCAAAGGCGTTCTAAAATATTGCAGATAATAGGAGCGGAATCTTCTCCCAATAGGAAAGTAAAGCAAGTTACAACCACTGCCTATAACGAAGAAACAAAGCGGATAGAAGAAAAAACTTACACATTTAAAGACAGCATAGACTTACAAACGGCTGACAAACTCGGAGAACAATTATTTTTGTCTAAAAAGTATCCCATACAGCCTGATTTGCTATTGGGGCTTTTAAATAGCAAACTAAACGTCAATATCCCCATCGGAATTCTGTATTGGGACGGGAAGCAACCACATTACAGCTACAATGATTCCATTGGGTACATGCAAGCTGATTATCGTGCAGAAATAGATTCAATTGACCTCAGCTATCAATTAAAAGTAAAAGCATGGGCAAATTATGGCATAGGCACTTTTTTAAGTAGTTGGAAGCCGGAAGAATACACGATAGTGGTTATTCTCATCATCACGCTTTTATTCATATCAGCCAAAGAAATGTTAGTAATATGGAACAACAGGAAGCAAGAGAAAAGGCAGGACATAAAGAATTTTATAAAAATAAATCACCAAACAGGCTGTACGATTATTGATAAAACAAGTTATAACCTGCCTCCTTTGGATTTGCAACTGCTTAATCTGTTTTTAGAAAACCCGAACCGATTTCTTACGAAAGAAGAAATAAAAAAGGAATTATGGGATAAACATTCCATTTCCGACAATACGCTTTACGTACACATAGCAACCGTCAAGAACATATTGTCATTCCACAATTATACAATAGAAAACAGTCGGAATCAGGGGTATCAGCTTAAGCAGAAAATCTAATCATTATTTCAACGAATAAGAAACAAGCTGATGGTCGGCATTGACATCGGTAGCCCAAAGGATGCCGAGAGCCTCATCGACAAAGATGCCTGCAACAGGACGGTCGAACGTATAACTGCGTAACGGATTGCCCTGCAAATCGAACACACGCAAACGCGAAGCCCCTTGCTTAACCGTCGCCGGGTCTTGTTTCATCATGTCTTCAAAACGAGTTCCATCGTACAAAGCATAAATACAACTGTCTGAAACCTGTACGTCCCAATATCCCATACAGCCTTTCGGAATCCCATAACCTTCTGCCGCGATACTGAATTCAGGCTCACCGCCCTCTCCTATCCGGTGTATGGTCTCCTTGTTTAAAACCGGCAAAGCATAACAATCCATTACGTCTCCTAATTGAGTTACGGTTATTAATTGGCTTTCATCGGGTGTTACCGCCAAGAAAGAACGCCATGCTTGAGCTACAGCGGGAGCGGCAGAAGATAATAATGTTTTTTCGGCCAACGGAATTGCAGCTTTCCGCTCTTCTAACTTCCCGCAGGAATCTACCACGCAAAAACGTGCCTCGCCTGAATAGTCGGGTACAAGGAAATCGCCGTTCGCAAGACGGACAAAATCAAGCGGCATCAAGATTCTTTCTTCCATGCGTACCATACGCTCCAACGAGGGGTTCATGCCTTTCCCCACACCAGAATAAATGGCTATCTTACGTCCATTCGAATCAAGTATCCCTACACGGTTTTTTCCTAAAAAGCGCACGTCGCTGCCCGAAATAATTTCTTCAGGTCCTTTGCCCAACGTCCCGAAAGAAGACAAGTAATCGAACTCAGGATAAGTAAAGGCATGACAAAAATAATCGGAACCGTGTAAATCAAAAACCACCGCCACATCGCCTTCTACCCGAATCCGGTACGCATAGCGCAGGTAAGCCGAATCGGTAGGTACTTCTTTCCCTTTCAACTCATAGACTGGTAACTGAGAGAAATCCTGTCCCTCGGTTGTTTTCTTCGTACTACATCCCGATAAAAATAAAACCGCCAATAAGGATAGTATAGGCAAACTGTACTTCATAACTTCCAATAATTTAAACTAACTGATATTGAAAATATGCTATGCAGGGCGTAAAGATACAATAATAATTGAAATACATCTTATTTATCTGTAACAAAATGTAGTTTTGCAACTTTTATTTAAAGTTTGCAGCCATAACAAAATCATTACAATTAAAAATCTCTACATTTGGAGATAAATAAGAGAAAGCAGAAACAATGAGGAAAAAAAGTTACATCCAGAAAATAACAGTTTTAATCGCACTATGTATGCTGGCAATATCTGCGTGCGAACGAAAGCCCGACCGTCTGCAATATGCTTTGGTATTTGCCGGGGAAAATAGAATTGAGTTAGAAAAGGTACTGGAACATTACAAAAGCGATAGCCTGAAATACCGTGCAGCATGTTTCCTGATAAAAAATATGCCGCGATGGTATGCTTACGATGGCTGGCAATTAGATACGTTACATACACTGATGAGCAAACAACTGAAAGGGACATTAACCGAAGACGAAAAAAAGCGTTGGCAGGGATTTGACTATCGAACTTTGAAAAAAGTATACGATGCACACATCATTACATCCGATTACCTGATAGAAAACATTGACATGGCTTTCAAGGAATGGCGCGAACGTCCGTGGAACCGTACGCTTCCGTTCAAAGACTTTTGTGAGTTGATACTTCCTTATCGGGTTGGGAATGAAAGACTGTCTGAATGGCGCAAACTATACCGTTCTTATTACGGACATCTGTTGGATTCACTCTATCAGGGCAGTGATGTATTGGAAGCCTGCAAGGTTGTCAACGATGAACTTAACAGACAAGATTGCAGTTATTGCATTGATTGGAATGTTCCTCACCACGATGCCGACAAATTATTTTACGCAAGAATCGGCTATTGCAGGGAAAACAGCGACTTGATACAGTATGCAATGCGTTCGTGCGGAATACCTGTCGCAGCCGATTTTATGCCGTACTCTCCCGACTACCGCTATTCGCACGAGTGGAATGTGGTACGCGACACTACAGGCAAATATATCCAATTCGGATATGATGCCATCGACCCCGTGCGAAAAAACAGTCAGAGTGACGGCCGTAAAAAGGGAAAAATATACCGTTATTGTTATGCACTACAAGAGGAAAGAGAATCCATATACAAACAGGCAGGATGGAATATGGGAGGAACTGAAGGGAAATACTGGAAAGATGTTACTTCGGAATATTTCGGAAGTAACGAAGCATTGGTTAATCTGACCGATTACGATAAATCTCCCATAGGGCTTTCCGTATTCTCCGTCAATGGATGGCAAGTCATAGGAGAAGGTGTCCGAAAGAACAGAACTATGGCACATTTCAATAATATTGAACCCGCTATAATATATATGCCGGTAAAATTAGGCAGCGAAATACAACCCGCAGGCTATCCTTTTATGCTTACCAAAAACGGTCAGGTTGAAGAATTTGTTCCAGACACGGCTAACTGTGAAGAAGTGGTACTCAGCCGGAAAATGGCTTTGATACCGAGAGTTGCTGCGTGGGGATATTCACAGATAGGGGCACGGATAGAAGGCGATAACAACATAAAGTTTTCTAATCCCAAACTTATGGCAGAAATAAAAGACACCATAGACTATACGTTCCAAGTATGGGAAAGCAATTATACGAATCCTATACGATACATAAGATATGTACCTCCCACAGGCATATTGCAAGTTGCAGAAATCAAACTATATGAAGACACTTCGCTTGAAAAAGAAATACGCATGAAACCCGTCACGCTTCTCCCTTATATTGAACATGTTACAGATGGAGACATATTATCTTTCTTATACCTGACTTCGGAAGGCATCATAGAACCTTTGGTGTTTGCTCTTGAAAGACCGCAATCGATAAGAAGTATTTATTACGTCACGAGAACCGACGACAACTATGTATGGGAAGGAGATGTATATGAGTTGTTATATCAAGACGGACCTGACGGATGGAAATCATTAGGGACAAAAGCCGCTACATCCAAGCATATAACATTCAATGCGCCAAAAAATGCTTTACTGTGGTTGCGGGATAAGACCAAAGGAAAAGAAGAGCAGGTTTTCATCTATAAACATAACAGACAATGGTTCAACTCTGATTTCAAATAGTAACCTATCAAAGCCTGCTTAAACGCTGTACAAATCCATAAAAATGTATACAATTTTTATCTTAAAAACAAGCAACTCCTCCTGATAAGCAAGCTGAAAAATCGTCATCTTAGAACCGTTTAAATTTTCCGATAAAGTAAAACAGGCTCTCAACGTATCAAAAAATTCTATAGGTAGCGTTAAGGGGTTTATCGAATAGAAGTATGGAACGCAAGCGGTAGCGCTGAATGACGCAAGCGGTAGCGTTTTGCCACCGAAAAACATAAAAAAAGCCAACCGACTCCTGACGAATCGGTTGGCTGAGCGATGTGATGTATTTCTATAAATGATTATTTCAAAAGTTCGCCCAATTTGGCATCCAATTCTTCTCCACGCAAATTGCGGGCTACGATTTTGCCTTGTCCGTCTACCAGCACCGTTGCCGGGATTGAACGGACGCCGTACAAGCCTGCACCTGCACTCTTCCATCCTTTCAAGTCAGACATCTGCGGCCATGTAATGTTCAAATCCTTAATTGCTTTCTTCCAGCTTTCAAGATTGCTGTCTAACGAAACACCTACGATTTCAAGTCCTTTTGCCTTGTACTTGGCATAAGCGGCTACCACATTGGGCATCTCCATGCGGCAAGGACCGCACCAGCTTGCCCAAAAATCAATCAAGGTATATTTGTTCTTGGCAACGTAGTCAGAAAGTTTAATTTCTTTACCATCGGGAGTAGGCATGGCGAAATCGATGTAATTCTGCCCTACGGATGTTTTTACCACCGTTTCCACGTATTCTTTCAAGGCTGCAAGGTCTTTATCGGCTGCATATCCGGCAGGAACTTGAGCCAACAGCGGCTGAACCTTCACGGCATCGAAAGCATAACCGAACGAAGCCAACAGATGAACGCCAACGGGGTTGGTTACGTTATCGGATATCGTAGTGAACATCTTATCCATGTTTTCGGTATCCATCTTGTCGAGCACTTGGCTCATCGAGTCGCGCTGCGCCTTAGTCAGCGTAGAGTCCATCTTCATCATTTGCTCCCAGATGGTATTCATTTCCTGTCTTGAAGCCATGTAATCGTCCATAATCTTCTGGAAAAGGTCGTTATACGAAGTACCCGATACGCGGCTTGCTTCCGGGTTCAGCGCCACATTGATCGTTCCGTTTTCAGAAAAGAAAGTAGCAACCATGCGGCTATTATCCGTGGCATAAGTCACATAACGTACTTTAATCAATGAATCGGGTGTACAAGTAAATTCGAATGTTCCGTTTTTCACTTCCACCGAGTCTGCCGGAACGAGGTTTCCGTCTACGAAGTCTTGCAGGTAAACATATTCTCCATCGGCAACTCCTTCTGCTGTTCCTTTGACGGTATACCCCGTCTGATTCTGACAAGCAGCCAGCGACATTAATCCCGCTACTGCCATTAACACTGTTTTTTTCATTGCTTTTATCTATTAAAAATTACATTTAGCGAATATTTCATTTCGCGAACAAATATAACGCTTTCAGATGAAACAAGAAAAAGATTACAGAAAGTTTAGAAACTGTTTTGAATTTCTCCAAAAAGTTTTTCTCGTCTTGATGCATTCGTTTTCGTGTGTGCTTTGAGCGATTTTTTGGTCCTTTCCGCTTCTGTTCTTCGTCAGATAGCCCGCTATCTTCCTCATCACACAAGCGAAAATGCCTCAAAAACTCATCCCAAATCATCGCACGATAAATTCAAAACAGTTTCTTAGAGCCTATTAAATTTTGCTCTTACTTTCTTTCCGGCGATTCAATCAGGGGAAGAAGCGAACAAACGAGGTAGGCGGCGCGGAACACGCCGTCGGGAACTCCGACGCAGGCGAGAAGGTGCGTATAATCTAAAGCAGAAAAGAACAAGGTGACAAAAAACAACGTGACGAAAAAGGTGGGGCGGCGGACAAAAAGGCAGGACATGCCGCGAACGATGTCTTTGTCCGAGCGATAATAATCGGCTACGCAGGCATAGACTATCGCCATCAGCGACATGCCTAAGGAGATGACACACCATATCCCTTTCGCCAGCGGAGAATCTTCTAACGTACCGATGACATTGCGCACGATTCCCCACGGCCCCCACGCCAGCACTCCACAGGCGGCAGCGTAGATACCTCCCACCACCAGCGCCATCCATAGTCCGCGCCGCTCTTTACGGAAAAGACTGTGCTTGCCCGAACAGACTCTCCACAGCGACTGCCCCAAGCCGGAATCTGCCCAAAGTCCGGCCCCGAAGAAAAGAATCAATGCCGGAAGCAGTACAGCGAGTGCAGATAGTTGTCGGCAAGGCTGCGGAGCGCCCACCGGAGCCCTTCCGGACTCAGCAGATTCTGAACGCCCTGCCAGTCGTAAATGCTTCCAATCCACGATACGAAAAGCACAGCCAGCGTAAGCAGCATATAGCATGAGGCAAGTCGGATAAAACCTTTAGTCTTCATCGGATTCCAGATTATCTATATCCAAAATGCGGAGTTCGAAAGCCCGCGTTACAAGACGGCAGGCATTTACACCGGTACGCTCATCGGGACGGAACAGACGGTTTACCAAGTCGTTCTGCCGTTTCTCAATCGACTTCACTCCGAAAGGCATTGCCTTCAGATTGGTTATCATTTCTTTCGTATACCCCAAAGCCAAATGTCGCAGCAAGCGTTCATCGTATTCATCGATGTCGTACTCGATGATGGCTTCCTGTCGACGCTGTTCTGTCTCCACCGCTTGCTTGAAACGCTCTACTATCTTCTCCAATATCGGATAATTGAAGACCAGTTTCTTGCCGTCCATTACCGCCTGCACATCGGTTGCCGTCAGCAGCTCACCGGTTTTCAGTATGATTCCGTCAGCACCTGCATTCAGTGCATCTACCCACAGCTTTTCGTTCAGAATCTCCCCGGTAAATATCAGCACTTTCAGTTCCGGGCGTTCGCGGTGCAAACGGGCACAAATGTCTACGCCGATGGTAGTGGAACCTCCCAGACCTAAGTCAAGCAACACCAAATCGGGCGTACAGGTTTGGAGCAACGTCCAAAAGTCGGCTTCGGTCATAGCCGTACCTATCACTTCGGCATTGGGTATCTCATGGCGAAAAATCTCCTCCGTTCCTTTCAGCTCTAACTTAACGTCTTCTACTATGATTACTTTAAACTTCTTTTCCATATCTATAAACATCTGATTAAATTCGTTTCTGACTGAGCGGGACTGTGAACCATACGGTAAAGCCCTCCCCTGTTGCCGGCGAAGCATTGATGCGGCATCCGCGACGTCCGGCATAATCGTCATGCTCGCGGATAATTTGTTTGCATACCAAGTATTCCGTCCCTACAAGTGTACCACTGCTACCCGCCGGACACATACGCGATTTATCGGGATAAAACAAAGCGTTCAGGGTTTCTTGCGTATAGGCACGTCGGCAGTCCGTAAAATCAAAACGGGCAAATCCGTTCTCGTTCCGTACCGAAAGTTTCAGTTTGCCCGGATGAGCATATCGCACTGCCTCCTCAAGCAAATTAGCAAGAAGGAAGCGTAATAAGACTTCGTCTCCAATTACCGTCAGCGATTCACAGTCGACTTCCATTTGTATCTCTACCTGCTGTTTCCGTATCAGTTTCTTCAGATACTTCCCGGCATACTCCGCCAAGCCCTGCACCTTTACTTCCGAACGGCGGAAAGTTACATCATCTAACTGGCGTGCCGCACAAGCGGTAAGCAGTGTGAATACATCTTTATAATAGCCAACCAATTCTGCCATCGCTTCAAGCTGGGTATCTGTTTCCGCTTCCGGAAGTCCATCGTCCATCCGCTCCAATATCTGCTTGATGCGATTCGGATAATACATTGTTTCGTGTTTGATGGTAGACAAACAGTTATCAAGCACCATATTCTGAACATGGAGTTGGTTTTCTTCGAATCGGGAGCGCCGCGCATCGTCTTCCGCCAACTCAATGTCGCTGTACTTACGCCGCACCTGAATAATGGTATGATATAACACAACACTCAGATAACCCGTTACCAGCTCTACCGCCAAACGGTCTTCTTCACGGGTAAACGGACGGAAAAGGTTCAGAGCCAGTACGCCGATGCTTTGTTTTTCATCTCCCGACTCTATCCACAACGGCAGGCAGCTCCATCCGATATTCTCCGTCCATTGCGGAATTTGTTTGTCGAAACATTGCTGAACAGAATCGGCAGGCTCATTTTGGTTTTCTTTTTCCGGGAAACAATAAGTATAGCGCAGGGAGTGAGATTCATCGTCATACGCTGCCAAGACCATATTATCGATAGGAACCAACTCTTTCAGTTCGCCGAATATACCGGTCAACTGTTCAGGACGTATAGCCAACTCACCCTTCTCACTCCAAGCTGCCGAAGCGGAAAATATGGCTCGGTTTATGGCGAATACCTGCTCCATATTATAGCGGTAATACAGTCGCCTGCGCACGTAAAGTACATAATACGCCGAAAGACACGCCAACACCGAAAGAATAAACACTACTAAAGCAATCCATTTATTATTTGCCGATTGCTGCATCTGGAGGCAATATTCTTCCAACGAGGTGTCTTTGCTTAATTTCTTATATAGTACAGTATAGGCATTGTTATTATAACGATAAACACGAAAATCTTTTACTGCCAGTGCTGCAACAGCGGCTTCGTTTCTTACATCGAGCAGTATGTAGTAATCGGTAACAAAACCTTGAGCCAGCCATGTTTGTTCTGCCGGTTCACTTTTACTGTACAAGCTGAGCATGGGAGTGCGACTGCCTGAGTAATGAGCGTGATGCGTATTCATATAATGGAATACACTGTCTGCCAGCATCAATGCCTCCTGATAACGCCCGTTTACATTGCAGTCGTAAACTAAATTAGCGTAATTATTGGCTTTTACCAGCAAGCTGTCGTACTCCATTACAGGGGCAGCCGCAGTCTTGTCTCCCGCCTGACCGGAACAGGCTGTACCCATCCACGAGAACAGAAACAGCAGTCCCACGCCTATGCTTTTGCGGATTCCTTTAGGCAAGCGGAAATAAAAGCGGCTGCCTTTTCCCAATTTGCTTTCGATACTGAACAAACAAACATTGAAAATCGGATTCGTTTTACGATATTTCTCAATAATTCCTTTACAGTTCATCAACCCGAATCCGTGCCCTTTCTGTTTGCGCAGACCGGAAGCATCTGTAGCTGTGGATAGACCTATTGACGATGAATCGTAAACCTTACTGTCTAATATCAGGGAAATGTCATCAGCAGACAGTCCCGGCCCGTTATCGGTTACTGATATCTCGACATAAGTATCGGTTTCTTCGGCTTTTACTTCGATGTTTCCACCTTCGGGCGTATATTTCCGGGCGTTCTCTGCCAACGTATTTATCATGAACAAGGTCAGCGACTTGTCTGCTTTCACCACGGCTTGTGTAGGCACAACCGTCAGTTGCTGGTGCTTCTGTTCAAAAGTACGTCGCCCCTTTGCTATTACCGAAAAGAGTTCATCCAAACCGAAGTTCTCTACGCTCAAGCTCAGTTCTCCCTGTCTCATTTTGATCCAGCAAGCCAAGATGTCGTTATATTCATTGATTTTGGTTATCAGTTCGCTGATGTAATCCAACTTTCCCCGGCGAACGTCTTTTGCCTGTGCATAAGCAAACGACTGCAATTTGTGTATTTCGTTTACCGTACGGTCGATGTAGGGCAATATCCCCGTAACAATGGAAAGACATGCTTTCTTTACTTCGTTCTGACACTTATATTCCGCCAGTCGCTGCTCGTGAGCATAAAGTTCTTTTTCCAATCGTTTCCGTTCGTCGCTCAGTAATACGAAATTCATTCCGTTTTCGAGCGTCCATGCCAGATAGGGAAGCAACAGGCGGATATATGCTTCTTCTTCTTTTCGCAACTTCTTGGAACGGAACAGGAAAAGTTTTCCCACCGGCTTTTGCTTGCCGGGAGATACCAACTCAAAAGTCAACTTGTTTTTCGTTTCGGACACATCTTCTTCCGCTGATTCTTCGCCGTCTAACACCACATGCAGGCCGGTAGCACCAAACATTTGCAACAAATCATCTTTTACCGCCCTGAGTACGGCATCCTTCACCTCATCCCTGTCTGCCGCATCAGCAGGAACTCCCCCCGGTTATTTTCCGGCAAAGCGTCAAGAGGTGTTTCAGTTTCTGAAGATAAAGGGTATTCCGTTTTTTTCGGTAAATGCTCAGTCCGATAAACAATGCGGTCAGAACGATAAGGCTCAGCACCACGAGCATCAGCATGGCATTCAGCAAACGAGACTCGTGCTTCAGCGTCTGATAGCGGCTCTCCAGCTCTTTGTCTTGGCGCGTATAGTCCAGAATATCCAGATATACATTCCGGTTGTAATCCGATTCCTGCTTGCAGTCCATCGCCGCGTAAGTACGGCTCAACTGTTCGCGCAGGCGGGCTATCCACTCCGGAACGGTTTTGATTCCTTCATCGTTTATCCACGCAAGCTCTACCGATGCGGGCGCATTAGGAACAAACGTGCGCAGGCGGTCGAGTGTATCTTCGCAATGGTAATATTTTTCATGGTGGAGGTTTACGTAATCCAATGCTTTTTTCAAATTCGCCAAGGCCTTTTCAGGCTTTCCGGCATGGTTATAATAAGTGGCAATCGTACGATAAGTACCTGAAATCTGATACCAGTCGCCGTAACGTTTGAACAACTGCAAGGCGTTTCGTGCGTATCGCAGCGGAAGGCTGTCAAGCTCTATGTTATCGGGGTTGATCAGCCGCAGCAGTCCGGAACGTTTTTCTTCCACCAACTTTCGGTTGCTTCTGAAATTCAGCAACTCGGCTATTGCCTGCATAGCATTGGCTTCGAAATAAACATAACCGCCTACGTGACCCGCTTGCAGACAGTCGAGCAGATAGCCCAGCTCGCCCAACACAATTTTTTCCGGCGAATCGGCCTCATACATTCCCCCCGAACCGCGCATATACAGATAGTAAAGCCATTGGGAAGTATCACCCCACAAAATCTCTTCGGGGATGGCATTAATGGCTTCCAGCGCCTCTTTGTCTTGCTGCAAATAATAATAGTAGATGCCCGATACGATATAAAACTCCGATATTCCGTAATTCAACCGCTTCTGTAACCACTCATCGGTAATCGAGGAGCGGTCTTCGTCGATGCGTTTCATGCGGTGAAGAGCACGGTTGCGATAGTCGTAGAACTCTTTGTTCATTGATGTCCGCTGACAAATTTTCATCATGCCCACATCGGCTATCAAGTGTTCGATTTCGTTTCTTCCCGTGCGGGCAGCTTCGCGGTACAGGCGTGCAGAGTGTTCAAAGTCCATTTGCATGAAAGCACAGAAAGCCAAATTGTTCAGCGCCTCCGCCCGTCCGTCGGAATAATCGGCAGACAAGCGGAATGCCTGTTTTGCCGCCTGCAACGAGGCATCCAGATTTTTATAGCGTACCTCGTATGCCTGACGGTTCAGCGAGTCGGTTTCCGCAGCAAGACGATTTGCCTCCCCCCTGCCTCCACACGCCGGAAGCAGTGCGCCGCACACCACCGCCGCACACAGCAAGTTCCAAACATACTTAGCCACTATCATATAAGTCCTAATATATATAAAGAAAGAGAGATTGTATCGGAATCAGAAACTCTGACGAGATACAACCTCCCTCCATTCAGTGTTGGTATGACTTTATTTTTTTGATTCTTCCAAAGATACTTTTCTAAATTCTTTCAACACTTTTTCCAATTCCAAAGATGCTTTACGCGCACGGGTTCCCGCTGCTTTATTTCCTTTTCCAGCCTGTAACTCTGCGTCTGCAACCAATGCCTCAGTCATTTCTTTGATTTTTGCAATTAATTCGTTCATAGTTTCTTAAATATTTAATTAAACATATCCAAAGTAAATACAATTCGCTCAATGTAAAGCATCGGCAGCTTCTTTTTTTACATCTTTTAATACAAGTACCTGTCTTTTGTTGCAAAATCTACATGCAAAAGCAAAATACGCCGTGTTTCCGTAGTTACACGATAGCGATTATCCGTCCGTTCGTTTACTAACCATACGATTTCTCCGCCACTGCAAACCACGTATTGTTCTTCTTTGCGGAATACGGAAAACTTCTTATCGAGCATGTAATCGCGCACTTTTTTAAAACCTTTCATCCCATAAGGAACAAACCGGTCTCCCGACTGCCATTTACGAAGCGTCAGCGGCAGGGTTACCTTGTCGGCATCCAAACAGGCATAAAGCGGGTTGCGCAGAAAGGCCGGTGCCGACTCGGCAGCAATCACTTCTTGATGTAATACGGGAGATTGTTCGTCCCACTCGCCGCATTGTTTCCATATCAGTTCGCTACGGTCGCACAACAACACTTTGTCACCTGCATAAAACAACTTGCCCGACTGCCCTTTCAAACATGCCCCATAAATATCTTTCAGTTGCGAGGCGTTAAATCCCAACGGATAAAACAATTCGTACAACACAGCTTGGGGAGATGTCTCCCGCAACAGAGCCGATATGCTGACACGACGTTCGCCCACTTTCACCCGAACACAAGCCTCTGCCATTGCCGCATGATAAACATCCGCCACGTCCGACAGCCTACGTGCTGTTTCGGCTATGGCTTCTTTCACCGAAGGATTAATACTTTCAAGCATGGGCAATAGGTTCAGCCGCAATTTATTCCGGGTAAACTCATCTTCCAGATTCGTACTGTCGGTTACGTACGGCTGATTCAGGAGAGATAAATATGTCAATATTTCTTCCCTGCTCACACTTAATAGCGGGCGGACTATCACCCCGTTTTTAGGACGAATACCGCGCAAGCCGTCAATCCCTGTTCCGCGTGTAAGATTCAGTAAAAAAGTTTCCACGCTATCGTCTCGATGATGAGCCACAGCCACCACACTTGCTCCGATATCCCGGCGCACTTGCTCGAACCACCCGTAACGCAATTCGCGTGCTGCCATCTCGATGGAAATGCCTTTCGAAGAAGCATAACCAGCCGTATCAAAATGGGTTACATGGAGCGGTACACTTAACTGCTCCGTCAGTTTACGCACGAAATTTTCATCGCGCACCGACTCTTCGCCGCGCAGATGAAAATTGCAATGGGCTGCCTCGCACACGTATCCGGCATGAATCAAAACTCTGAGCAGCGCCACCGAGTCGGCACCTCCGCTCAAAGCCACCAATATCCGTTCGTTTTTACCGAACAGTTGTTTCTCTTCAATATAACGTATCACTTTTTTACCAAACATATCCGGGCTTTTATCTGATTATCCGAACAAAGTTACACTATTTTCGGATAGGCGGCAACTGATGGCTGAAAAAGTGCTTAAAACGCTACCCATAGAACCGATGAACACTATGGGAAGAACTGGGCAACACTACCGTTAGAAATGACCAACACTAACGGTAGCGTTTTCGGGGGTATGACGGCACCTGATTCCTGCCTATGCTTCAGTGAGCAAACGGGGCATTTTATAGTACCCGGCACATACAGAAACATCCCAACATATTATTTAAAAACAATCTAAATTATTTGCATAGCAACAAGCAATCGTCTATATTTGCAAGCAAAATAAAAACAGAACTATGAGATTGTCAGAATTACAGACGGGAGAAAGAGGAATTATCATCAAAGTTTTAGGACATGGAGGCTTCCGTCGGCGCATCATCGAAATGGGGTTCATAAAAGGGCAGGCAGTAGAAGTATTGCAAAACGCTCCGCTGAAAGACCCCATAAAATACAAGGTCATGGGGTACGAGATATCCTTACGCCGACAAGAGGCATCCATGATTGAGGTTGTAGGCGAAGAAGAAGCACGAAACACAAACAATGAAGCTATCGATTATCATCGCCCCATATCCGAATCCATCCCCGTAACAGAGGAGGAAATGAAAAAAATAGCGCAAGGCAAACGACGTACCATCAACGTTGCGCTGGTAGGAAACCCGAATTGCGGAAAAACATCGCTGTTTAACGTGGCTTCCGGCTCGCACGAGCATGTGGGCAATTACAGCGGGGTAACAGTCGACGCAAAAGCAGGACATTTCGAATTTCAGGGATACAGTTTCCGACTTATAGACCTGCCGGGCACGTACTCACTCTCGGCTTACAGTCCTGAAGAGCTTTACGTACGCAAACACATCATCGAAGAAACACCCGACGTTATCATCAACGTGGTAGACGCCGGCAACTTGGAAAGAAACCTTTACCTGACAACGCAACTCATCGACATGAATGTGCGCATGGTAGTGGCGCTGAACATGTACGACGCGCTGCAACGCAGCGGAAACACCTTAGACATCAAACACCTCAGCCGGTTACTGGGCGTACCGATGGTTCCTACCATCAGCCGCACCGGAGAAGGCATCGACAATCTGTTCCACGTAATCATCGGACTGTACGAAGGGGCAGACTTCATGGAGCAGAAACAGGAAATACAGAATGAGGTATTGCGGGAGTTCCGCGAATGGCACGACTCGTACGTTCCCGACCATAAATTCGAAGGGGATGATTTTGAGACGAAAGGTTATATCCGGCATATCCATATCAACCACGGGCCGGAACTTGAGCGAAGCATCGACGCTGTGAAAAACGAAATCTGCCGGAACGAAAACATCCGGTACAAATACTCTACCCGCTTTTTGGCAATCAAGCTGTTGGAAAACGATAAAGACATCGAGCAGCGGGTTATTTCGCAACTGCCCAATGCCCAAACCATCATCCAAACACGCGACAAGGAAGCACGACGGTTATATAATGTACTCAATGAGGACAGCGAACAAGCCATCACCAATGCCAAATACGGCTTTATAACAGGTGCGTTGAAAGAAACTTATACCGATGTCCACCAGAATAAAGAAATGTTTACTCACATCGTCGACAACATCGTGACACACCGCATCTGGGGCTATCCTATCTTCTTCATCTTCCTTTACATCATGTTCGAAGCGACATTTGTACTGGGTGAATACCCCATGCAGGGAATCGAATGGATTGTTGAAAAAATCGGGGTACTGGTCGAAACTTTCATGCCCGACGGCTCACTGAAAGACCTGATAATCGACGGAATCATCGGCGGAGTAGGCGGCGTTATCGTATTTCTGCCCAATATCTTGCTGCTCTATCTCTTTATATCATTTATGGAAGATTCCGGATACATGGCGCGTGCCGCTTTTATCATGGACAAAATCATGCACAAAATGGGGCTGCACGGCAAATCATTTATCCCGCTGATTATGGGGTTCGGATGCAACGTGCCTGCCATCATGGCGTCGCGCATCATAGAAAGCCGTAAATCGCGCTTGGTAACGATGCTGGTAAATCCGCTCATCTCTTGCAGCGCCCGCCTGCCCATCTATTTAGTCATGATTGGAGCATTCTTCCCCAACAACGCCAGTCTGGTACTGCTTACCATCTATGCTGTGGGCATCCTGCTGGCAGTGCTCATGGCGCGTATCTTTGCCAAATTCATTGTAAAGGGAGACGATACGCCTTTTGTAATGGAACTTCCCCCCTACCGTATGCCTACCTGCAAATCGGTATTGCGCCATACGTGGGAAAAAGGACAACAATATCTGAAAAAGATGGGAGGCATCATCATGATAGCTTCTATCATCATCTGGTTCTTGGGATATTACCCGAACCATGCCGAATACCAAACCGTGGCCGAACAGCAAGAGAATTCTTACATCGGACAAATAGGTAAAGCCATCGAACCGGCTATCGAACCTCTTGGATTCGACTGGAAGATGGGAATAGGCATCCTGTCGGGGGTAGGCGCCAAAGAGCTTGTGGTAAGTACGCTGGGCGTTCTGTATACAAACGACGGCGACGTAAACAGCGTGAACTTGGCAGACCGCATTCCGATTACGCCACTCGTAGCCTTCGGTTACATGCTGTTTGTTTTGATTTACTTCCCCTGCATAGCCACCCTTGCTGCCATCAAACAAGAATCGGGCAGCTGGAAATGGGCTTTATTTGCCGCCGGTTATACCACCGCTTTGGCATGGATAGTAGCTTTCCTTGTCTACCAAATAGGAAGTTTGTTTTAATAAATAGATAAAAAGTCATCATGGGAATACAAGATATCATCGTACTGATCATTGTTTCTTGCTGCGTACTATATGCAGCAAGAAACATAGTTAAATCATTCACACGCAAAAAGAAAGGCGTATGTAACTGCGGATGCGGATGCTCCGGATGCGCTATGGCTCGAAAGAAAAAATGAGTTTTTTACGTCAAAGGTATTGCAGATTTCAAAAATAGTTGTACCTTTGCATCGCGTTTGAAAAACGAGAGCGCCGAAAGTTCGGTTCCTTGGATGAGTGGCTTAGTCAGCGGTCTGCAAAACCGTGTACGGCGGTTCGAATCCGCCAGGAACCTCGAACGAACATAAACACAAAACCGTAATGGTTCCTTGGATGAGTGGCTTAGTCAGCGGTCTGCAAAACCGTGTACGGCGGTTCGAATCCGCCAGGAACCTCAAACGGCAGAATGCACTCTTAGCTCAGTTGGTAGAGCAACTGACTCTTAATCAGTGGGTCCAGGGTTCGAATCCCTGAGGGTGTACGAAGGAAATTTGACAAATTTATAGTGGATGCACTCTTAGCTCAGTTGGTAGAGCAACTGACTCTTAATCAGTGGGTCCAGGGTTCGAATCCCTGAGGGTGTACCAAAGCCGTGAGGTCAAGAAAGAAAAGAAGGTGTCTGAAAAAGATGCCTTCTTTTTTTGTTATGCCGCCAATTCATCATCCATGCTTACGCACAAAAAAAATTCTATTCCATAAAGAAAGGGATGTTATGGAATAGAATTTTCAAAAACAAATGAAAAGAGAAAACGCGGATTTACTCTACATATAAAACCAATCCTTTCAAGTATTCACCTTCGGGGTGGTAGATGTTTATCGGATGGTCGCCCGGCTGGGTGAGCTGATGAAGGATACGGACATTACGACCGCTCTGGGCGGCTGCCGTAAACACCGCATTACGGAAGTCTTGCTTGCTGACCACCTGCGAGCAAGAGAAAGTGAACAGGATACCACCCGGACGAATCTTCTCGAATGCCTTTGCATTGAGTTTCGTGTAACCGCGCAATGCGTTACGTAATGCGTCCCGGTGTTTGGCAAAGGCGGGCGGATCGAGTATTATCAAATCGTAACGGTCGCCCATATTATCAAGAAATTTAAACGCATCTTCAGCGTATGCTTCATGACGCTTATCTCCGGGAAAGTTGAGCTCCACATTTTTATTGGTCAGGTCGATAGCCTTAGCCGAACTGTCTACCGAATGTACCAACTTTGCCCCACCACGCATCGCATAGAAAGAAAAACCACCTGTATAGCAGAACATATTCAATACGCTCCGCCCGTTGGCGTAACGCTCTAACAACGCACGGTTTTCACGCTGGTCGACGAAGAAACCTGTTTTCTGCCCCTTCAGCCAGTCGACATGAAACTTCAAGCCGTTTTCCATTGCCACGTTATCCGGACTGCCTCCTTTGATAAACCCGTTCTCAGTGGCAAGCAAATCGGCTTTAAAAGGCAAAGTAGTTTCCGACTTATAATAAATATTCTGAATCACATCACCCATTACTTCTGTCAGTGCATCGGCTATTTCCATGCGATAGATGTGCATACCGGCAGAATGAGCCTGCATCACGGCTGTATGATTATAAACATCGATAATCAAGCCCGGCAGGTTGTCGCCTTCCCCATGAACCAAGCGATAAGTGTTGTTCTGCGGATTATCAATCAGCCCGAGCGCACGGCGCAAGTCTTTTGCCACACTTAACCGGCGTACCCAATAAGCACGATCTATCACCTCCTGACGGAAACTGAGTACACGCACCGCAATGCTACCTATCTGAAAATGTCCGCACGCTATAAATTCTTTTTTAGACGTATATACATCTACCACCTCTCCTTCTTCGGGTTCACCCTCTACACGGGCAATCGCTCCCGAAAACACCCACGGATGGAAACGTTTCAAAGATTCCTCTTTACCGGGTTTTAAATATACTTTCTTATAAGCCATAATCAAAGTTGTTCGTTAGTTACGATTTTATAATTACCATGCTGGCGCAGTTCTTCCAGATATTCATAGATACGAACGCAAGCCCAAGCATCAGTAGCCGCATAGAGTTGTTGCGCTTCGGTCAGTGTATCAGCCTCCCAATTAGACAAGCGTTGACTTTTAGAGACTTTCTCATGAAACAACAAAGCGTAAATTTTCTGCAAGCTCTTTTCTTCTATGCCAAAACGAGGAACATAATCCTGCAACTCTACCCAGTTTCCTTCACGCGGATCTTTCTGATTACGCTTACGAAGCATGGCAAAGTCATCTTTTAAAGACAAACCGACCTTCAGGACATCATTTTGCAGAAAATCTTCCAGAAAGTCCGGCAAACCTATCCGGTTCAAACGAAAAAGGAAACAGGTATCATAGGTAGCTATCTGCAAAAGAGCAACCTTGTTGACAGCTCCTTTCCGAAAAGACGGACGTGTTTCGGTATCTATCCCTACAACGGAATGTGTATTCAAATAAGTTACAGCCCGCTGAGCATCTTCTTCGGTGTATATCACGAAGATACGTCCGCCGAAAGCTGCTTTCGGCAAAGCAGCCACAACTTTTTTATCTATTTTATTTCGTATTTCAATCATCCAAAATCAGCTTTTATTCATCTTCTCCCATATCAAGTCCCTCATACAGTTCATCTTCCGTACAAGTGTCTTCATATTCAATATCCTCTTCATCTTCTGCAGGCGTACTATATTTTACTTCATGTAACGCCCGCATGACATTTACCAGACGCTGCCCCCAAAATTCAGCAAAAGCATCGCGCACGACTGCCAGCGCATCGTTCATCGTTCTATCCAGCCCTAACTGATATACACAAATAAAATCCTTCAGTGCCTGATAGATATCCGCCAACCCCTCAGATATACTTTGCTTGATTGGCGTATCGCTGTACATCATATCGTCAAGAAATACTTCCAAGTAATCATCTCTATCCCCCATCAACGCAGAGACCGACACGCGAAGTTGCTCGTAATCAGCCTCGGTAACAAATGTTTCGGGCGGGAACTCATCTATTTGCTCACACTCAGGCAGCAAAGAGGCTTTCAAGTAAAGCAGAGGTAAAAGTTTAAGAGAAGTATCAACAAACTCTCGTCGTTTCAATCGGGAAGCACGCTCCAAGAAACCACACATCTCGGCAGCCACGGTTACAAACTCGACAGTATTTTTGTCAAATATCGGTTGAGTATTATTTTCCATAAATAATATTGGTTAGGGCGCAAAGGTACGAAAAAAATTTTTCAGTTCTACTTTTATTCGTACATTTGCATAAATCTTAAAGATAAAGCATTTCAACAAGACAAATGAAAACAATGAATGATATTAAAAGCGCAACTGAAAAATCTATCAGCCCTAAAAAGGTAATTACTGCCATTAAAAGCGAAACGGCGCACTTTGTGATAGGACTGTTATGTGTTATTTTCGGTGTTTATTTGTTATTAGCATTTAGCTCATTCTTTTTCACGGGCGGAAACGACCAAAGTATCTTAACGCATCCTGAAGGAAACGAATTACTGGAAACCGGTAACAAAATACAGAACTACGCCGGAGCAAGAGGGGCACAGCTTGCCCAGTATCTGATTAATGACTGCTTTGGTATTCCGGCTTATTTTATCATTGTGTTTCTAATCGTGGCCGGTATGAGATTGATGAAAGCATACCAATTCCGGTTGCAGCGGTGGTTTGTAGGCTGTACGGTGGTTATGATTTGGACCTCCATTACGCTGGGATTTGCATTCGACGGAACATTTGAAAACTCTTTCATTTATCCGGGCGGACTTCATGGGTATAACGTAAGCCAGTGGATATGTTCACAAATAGGTACACCGGGACTGATTCTCGCTTTGTTCGTAACAGCTGTGCTTTTCGCCACACTAATCACACGTGAAACAATGCCGTTCATGCGCAAGGTTTTCCACCCTACTTTACGCAAACAGAGTCAGGCTCACTCCGAAGAAGTAAAGGCAGAAAGCGACAACAAGAATCGGGCTGACAAAAAAACAATGGCTGAAACGTCCGTACAAACTCCAAACGATATAAAAGTTGAACCTCAGACCAACGTTTCTCCTACTGAAGAGGCAACAGAAACTTTTCCTGAAATCCCCATGACCATGCAGGAAACCAAAGAAACGGAATCTGACGTACAGGTAGCAGCTCAAGAATACAGCCAACAGGAAAATGTAAAAGAAGAATCTGACGAGCAAGACGAACCGATCTTCGAAATTGACCACACATCAACTGACGAGGTGGAAGATGTTACGCACAGAGATGTTACGCAGCCTTATAATCCCCGACTCGATTTAGAGCACTATAAGTTCCCTACCCTCGACCTGCTCAATACTTATAATGATAATGAGCCTACCATCAACATGGAGGAACAGAATGCCAATAAAGACCGTATCATCCGGGTATTGCGCAGTTTCGACATCGAAATAAGTTCCATCAAGGCGAGCGTAGGCCCGACCATTACATTATATGAAATAACTCCGGCAGAGGGAGTGCGCATCTCTAAAATACGTAATCTGGAAGACGATATTGCATTAAGTCTTTCTGCATTGGGTATCCGCATCATTGCTCCGATTCCGGGTAAAGGAACCATCGGTATCGAAGTGCCAAATGCCAATCCGCGCATTGTCCCGATGAGCAGCGTATTGGCGAGCAAGAAGTTTCAGGAAACAACATTTGAGCTTCCCATTGCTTTGGGTAAAACCATCACAAATGAAGTGTTCATGGTTGACCTTGCGAAAGCCCCTCACATGCTGGTTGCCGGTGCTACAGGTCAGGGTAAATCAGTAGGACTGAACGCCATCGTTACCTCCCTGCTCTACAAGAAGCATCCCAGCGAACTGAAGTTTGTTATCATCGACCCCAAAAAGGTAGAGTTTGCCATTTATGCGCCGATAGAGAAACATTTCCTTGCCAAACTGCCCGATGGAGAGGATGCCATTATTACGGATGTTACAAAAGTGGTACAAACGCTGAACTCGCTCTGCGTAGAGATGGATACCCGATATGATTTGCTGAAAAAGGCAGGCTGCCGTAACATTAAGGAATACAACAACAAGTTCATCAACCGTCAGTTGAACCCCGAAAAAGGACATCGGTTCATGCCTTATATCGTTATCATCATTGATGAATTCGGCGATTTGATAATGACAGCAGGCAAGGAAGTTGAATTGCCTATTTGTCGCATAGCCCAATTAGCTCGTGCGGTGGGTATTCACGCCATTATCGCAACCCAGCGTCCGACTACGAATATCATCACCGGAACCATCAAAGCGAACTTCCCGGCGCGTGTGGCTTTCCGCGTGGCTTCCATGATGGACTCTCGTACAATTCTTGACCGCCCGGGGGCACAGCAGCTGATTGGTAAGGGAGATATGCTTTATTTGCAGGGAAATGATCCGGTGCGTGTACAGTGCGCTTTTGTCGATACGCCGGAAGTAGAAAGAATTGCCAATTATATCAGCGAACAACAGGGTTATCCTACGGCATTCATGTTGCCCGAATACGTAGACGACAGTGCGGATTCCGGAGGAGCGGCAGAGGTTGATATGAACCGCCTCGACCCGTTGTTCGAAGATGCTGCCCGACTGGTTATTTATCACCAGCAGGGTTCTACATCGCTCATCCAACGGAAGTTTTCTATCGGTTATAACCGGGCAGGACGAATCATGGACCAACTGGAACATGCCGGAATCGTGGGTGCTGCCAACGGTAGCAAAGCGCGCGATGTTCTTTGTATGGATGAAAATGATTTGGAAATGCGCATGAACAGCTTAAAAAATGAATAAAATGAATCGAATTTATACTTTATTTTTCTTGCTAATGCTGACATTATCTTTATCAGCACAGCAAGATACAAAAGCAAAAAACATCTTAGATAAAACGGTTGAAAAATACAACCAGTCTAAAGGGATAAGCGTTATTTTCGGAGGCTCACAAAGTGGAAAACTACTTTTAAAAGGAGAAAAATTCCAATTAACTACCCAAGACGTAACGACTTGGTTCGACGGGCAGACGCAATGGAGTTATCTGATACAAAATGAGGAAGTAAATATCAGCACTCCTACTCCCGAAGAATTAAGAGCCATCAATCCTTATGCGTGGTTATCTCTTTATAAGCAAGGATTTAACTACCGTTACTCAGGCGTCAAAACACGGGAAGGCAAACAAGGCCATGAAATTGTCTTGACTCCTCAAACGAAACAAGATATACAGAGCATAACACTCTTGATTGGTTCGGATTACGAACCGATTTATATCGGAATCTTACCAACGGAAGGACAGATGCAAGAATTCATTGTACACAATTATCGTACACAATTAAATTTGAACGATAATGCTTTCCGTTTTGATAAGAGCAAATATCCCAATGCTGAAATTATTGATATGCGATAAATTAATATTCATATAATTATGACGACAGAACATGTAAAATGCCTGATCATTGGTTCAGGCCCTGCCGGATATACGGCAGCCATTTATGCCGGTCGAGCAAATATTTCCCCTGTGCTTTACGAAGGTATTCAGCCGGGTGGACAGTTAACAACAACTACTGAAGTAGAGAATTTTCCGGGTTATCCCGATGGAGTGACAGGTCCTGTGCTGATGGACGATTTCCGTAAACAAGCAGAAAGATTCGGAGCCGAAATCCGCAACGGCATCGTTACTAAGGCAGATTTAAGCAAAGCCCCCTATACATTCATCGTAGACGAAGAAAAAGAAATCACTGCCGATACGGTTATCATTTCTACCGGAGCTACCGCCAAGTATCTCGGACTGGAAGATGAAAAGAAGTATGCCGGTATGGGAGTCAGCGCCTGTGCTACGTGCGACGGCTTCTTCTACCGCAAAAAAACAGTTGCCGTTATAGGCGGCGGAGACACGGCTTGCGAAGAAGCCATCTATCTGGCAGGTTTGGCAAGTAAAGTTTACTTGGTGGTTCGAAAGCCTTTCTTACGCGCATCGAAAATCATGCAAGAACGTGTAATGAACCATCCCAATATCACCGTGTTATTCGAGCATAACGCCGTAGGATTGTATGGCGACAATGGCGTTGAGGGTATGCACGTGGTGAAGCGGATGGGCGAAGCCGATGAAGAACGTTACGATGTTGCCATCGATGGATTCTTCTTGGCAATCGGTCATCAACCGAACTCCGATATTTTCAAGCCGTGGGTAAAGACCGATGAAGTGGGCTATATCCTCACAGAGCCCGGAACACCACGCACCGGGGTACCGGGAGTATTTGCAGCGGGCGATGTGGCAGACCCTCATTACCGCCAAGCGATAACAGCCGCCGGAAGCGGATGTCAAGGCGCTATCGAAGCCGAACGCTATCTTTCAACAAATGGATTACTTTAATTCAATTATTACAAAGTTATAGAGTTATGAAGAACATGTTTAAGAAAACAATTGCCGTTATCGTCGTTGCAAGTGGTGCGGCAATGGTGTCTGCCCAGCAAATGCCTCCTCTGCCTACCGACCCAGCAGTGCGAGTAGGCAAGTTAGAAAACGGACTGACTTATTACATACGTCACAACGAATTGCCTGAAAAGCAGGCGGATTTTTACATTGCACAAAAGGTGGGTTCTATTTTGGAAGAAGACGATCAGCGGGGATTGGCTCACTTTTTGGAACACATGTGCTTTAACGGTACAACACATTTCCCCGATAATACCTTACGCGAATATCTGGAAACTATCGGAGTAAAATTCGGGGCTAACTTAAATGCCTATACTTCAATAGATGAAACAGTATATAATATTACGAATGTACCCGTAATCCGCGATGGTATTATTGATTCTTGTCTGCTTATTCTGCATGACTGGGCTAACGATTTAACGCTTGCTCCCAAAGAAATAGATAAAGAGCGCGGGGTCATTCACGAAGAATGGCGCACGCGGATGGGTGCCATGATGCGTATGTACGAGCAGGTGTTCCCGGCTATGTACAAAGGAAGCAAATACGGACATCGTCTGCCTATCGGTACGATGGAAGTGGTAGACAATTTCCCCTATCAAGCATTACGTGATTATTATGAAAAATGGTATCGCCCCGACCAACAAGGCATCATTGTAGTGGGAGACATTAACGTGGATTCGATAGAGAACAAGATCAAACGCCTCTTCTCTCCTATCGAGATGCCGAAGAATCCGGCTAAACGCGAATATTTCCCCGTGCCCGATAATCAGGAACCGATAATCACCATTGCTAAAGATAAAGAGCAGGAAGTTCCTGTGGTTTATCTGTTCCATAAGCATGAGGCTATCCCTGACGATCAGAAAAATACGATAGATTATCTTACTGTCAATTATATGACATGGGCTATCGAAGAGATGCTTAACAACCGCATCGATGAATTGATGCAGCAGGCTAACCCGCCTTTCATACAAAGTTTTATTGATGACTCCAACTATTTGCTGGCTAAAACCAAAGGCGCATTTACCGGAGTTGCTGTAACCAAAGAAGACGGTATCTTGAGCGGAACAGAAGCCTTGATGAAAGAAATCGAACGGGTACGCCGTTTCGGATTTACGGCAGGCGAATATGCCCGTGCTAAAGCCGACTATCTGCGCAGTTTGGAAGTAAGTTACAACGAACGTGACAAACAGCGTACGCCGTCTTACGTAAATGAATATTTAGGAAACTTCTTGAATGGCGAGCCGATTCCGGGTACGGAATTTTATTACCAGACGATGACACAAATCGTTCCGATGATTCCGTTGGAGGCTGTTAACGCTTGGATGAAACAATTAATCGGCGAAAACAATATCGTGCTGAGCGTATTCTGTCCGGAAAAAGAAGGTATGAAATATCCTACCGAAGCCGAACTGAAAGCCATCATCGACAAGACCCAAACTGAAGAACTGACGGCGTATGTCGATAAGGTTTCCAACGAACCGCTGCTGAAAGAGAAACCGGCACCGGGCAAGGTAGTTAAGAAAGAAGAAGGTGCGTTCGGCACTACCCTGCTGACACTGAGCAACGGGGTGCGGGTGGTTATCAAGCCGACCGACTTCAAAGCCGACCAATTACAGATGGAGGCGTTCAGTCCCGGAGGTAACTCGCTGTTTGATAACAAAGACGTGCTTCAGTTCTCTAACCTTAACGAGGTTGCGGCTTTGGGCGGTCTCGGCAATTTCAGTCTGACCGACCTGAACAAGGTTTTAGCAGGCAAGATGGCATCTGCCAGTGCTTCTGTCAATACATATACCGAAGGAGTAAGCGGCAACTGCTCACCTAAAGATTTGGAAACCATGCTCCAGCTTACTTACATGCTGTTCACCGCTCCGCGTACCGACCAAGAGGCGTTCTCGTCATACATCAACCGCAAGAAAGCGGCGCTGACCAATCAGGAAGCTAACCCGATGAGTGTATTTATCGACTCGCTCAACATGACGCTTTACAACAAGAACCCGCGTATTTTCAGCATGAAGGCTGAGATGATGGATAAAGTGGATTACGGAAAGGTAATGGAACTTTATAAAAATCGTTTCGAAGATGCCGGCGACTTTACTTTCTTGTTTGTAGGAAACATTGACATGGAAACGGCAACCCCGCTGATAGAACAATACTTGGGAGGTCTTCCCACCCACGGACGTAAGGAAAACTTCGGACAGACCAACATCAGTTTCCGCAAGGGAAAAGTAGAAAACAATTTCGTACGCCCGCTCGAAACCCCGAAATCTACTGTCGTTTTGGTTAATACCGGCGAATGTCCGTACACGTTGAGAAACAAAATATTGATGAACATTACCGGACAGTTGCTTGACATTCTGTACACGCAGACCATCCGCGAAGAGAAGGCGGCGAACGTATGGCGTAAGTTGCGGAGGAAGCATCACGAAGTACCCCGACGAGAAGGCAGCATTCCAAATCTATTTCGATACCGACCCTACACGTAGAGAGAAGATGGTAGAGCTGGTAAGACAAGGATTAGCCGACTTTACCGCCAACGGTCCGAAAGCTGATGATTTGAATAAAGTGAAAGAATACATGCTGAAAACTTATCAGCAAAACCAAAAGGAAAACGGTTACTGGCTCGGCGTTCTGAACGAATATTACTGGAACGGAATTGATACCAATACCGATTTCGAAAGCATCGTAAACGGCATCACGGCTACCGACCTGAAAGAGTTTGCCAAGACGTTCTTCGGACAAGGTAACCAGATAGAAGTCAGTATGAGTTCTCCCGTAAATAAATAATCATGTTACTTTCCGACATACGAAAAAACCAAAAACTTGCAGCAAGGCGGAGTCCGATATATGAGCGGAACCGCTTTGCCAAGTTTATGATTTATTTCGGTATCACTTTTTGGGCAGCATACTTCGTTTACATCGGAGTTATGCTGTTTTTTGCTTTTAGCGAGGGGATACCGAATATGGAGCCTTATCACATTCTGAACTGCGGTCTGCCGTTCTTTCTGCTGATAGATTTCTTTATGCGCTTCCTGCTGCCCACTCCGGTGCAGGAAATCAAACCTTACTTACTCCTCCCTCTCCCCAAGAAGCGGGTACTCAATGCCTTGCTCATACAGGCGGGACTGAATCCGTTTAACCTGTTTTGGCTTTTCCTCTTTGTGCCCTTCGCATGGCTTTCCGTGCTCCGGTTCTATGGAATCCCCGGCGTATTGGGTTACTGCGTGGGGATATGGCTGCTGATGGTGGGCAACGGCTATTGGAGTATGCTGGTGCGGGTGCTGATGCGTCAGAAATTCATCTATATCCTGCTCATATTGCCTGTGTACGGAAGCATGGCGCTTTTGGAGTTCCTGCCCGAAACGGAGTGGACATCGCGGTTTTACATGGATTTGGGCGAAGGATACATCGAATGGAATCCGCTGGCATTTCTCGGCACGCTTGCCGTGGCTATCGGACTGGCGGGAGTGAACCGCTGGGTGCAGGGCAAACTGATTTACCGGGAACTGGCGCGCACGGAAGACAACAAGGTGAAACACATCAGCAACTATTCGTTTTTCGAGCGTTACGGCATCGTGGGCGAATACATGCGTTTGGAACTGAAACTGATATTCCGCAACAAAACGCCGAAGTCGAACTTCTGGAGCTTCCTCTTCATCATGGTAATGTTTGCGTGCGCCCTTGCTGGCGATGTGTACGGCAGCAACAACTACATGAATTATTTCATCTGCCTCTACTGCTACTGTGTGTTCGGGCTGATGACACTGAGCCGAATCATGTCGTTCGAGGGGAATTACATCGACGGGCTGATGGTGCATAAAGAAACCATCTATAACCTGCTGCTCGCCAAGTATTACCTGCAAAGCATCTTCCTGATAATCCCTTTCCTGATGATGCTTTACCCCGTGGTGACAGGCACGGTTTCGCTCCTCACCTCCGCAGCTTACCTGTTTTTTTACGATGGGACCGATATTTGCCACCATCATGCAGCTTGCCGTTTATAACGACAAGACCGCCGTCCTTAACGGCGGGTTCATGGCAAAGTCGCAGGGAAACACCATGTATCAAACGCTTATCACGCTCATCGCATTTGCTGCCCCGCTGCTGATACAGAGAATGCTGACGTTCTTCCTGCCCGAAACCGAGGCGGGTATCGCCCTGTTGGTCATCGGACTTGCAACGGTTGCCACGCACCGGATTTGGATAAAAAACATCTACGTGCGCTTAATGAAACGCCGATATAACAACATGGAAAACTTTAGAAACACACGTTAATCAACTCATCTTATGATTCTGATTCATGATTTAAAGAAAACCTACGGCAGCAAAGTGGCTGTCGACATACCCGAATATACCATTGCCGAAGGAGAGATATTGGGATTGGTGGGAAACAACGGAGCGGGAAAAACTACGCTTTTCCGCCTGATGCTCGACCTTCTGAAGGCTGACAGCGGAAACGTTACGATAAACGACATTGATGTCAGCCGGAGTGAATCGTGGAAAAATTTCACAGGGGCTTACCTTGATGAGAGTTTCCTTATCGACTATCTCACGCCCGAAGAGTATTTCTGTTTCGTGGGGAAAATGTGCGGTTTCACAAAGGCCGAAACAGAGGAACGGATTGAGGCTTACAGCCGCTTCATGGCAGACGAAATCATCGGGCAGAAGAAGTACATCCGCAACCTTTCTGCCGGAAACAGACAGAAGGTGGGGATTATCTCTGCCCTGCTCAGCCGCCCTGCGGTGGTGATTTTAGATGAGCCTTTCAACTTCCTCGACCCCAGTTCACAATCGTCGCTCAAGCATTTGCTCCGCGAATATAACCGCGAAACATGCGCCACCATCCTCGTGTCAAGCCATAACCTGACCCACACCACAGACATCAGCACACGCATTGCCGTACTGGAACACGGGGTCATCATCCGCGACATCGACAACACCGAAGGAACGGCTTCGGAAGAGCTGGAAGAATACTTCAGAAGGGAATAAGCGGACGAAAAATTCTACCCGAAAGACAGGGTGACGCTAACGCTTGTGTCAAGTAAAACTTCCGCATGGATTTCCTCGCGTTACCCATAGAAATTTCGGCACAAAAAAAATCGGCAATACCCGGAGATAGAAAGCCTCCGGATATTGCCGATTCAAGTATCAAAATCAGTGGCGTACCTCTTACCAAGTCTTCATCAAGTAGCGGTCGCCGGTTTCTTCTACTAATTTTTTCAAGAACTCTTCGCTGTATCCCGGACGGTCGAGCGGAGCACTGTTTCCGGTTTCGGGGCGAACCAGCTTACCGTTTTTCACACGCTTCACTGCGCCGTCGTTATAACGGACAATCAGGAACTCACCCAACTTCTTCCAGCTATCCAGTGCGGTGCGTGCAGCCATGTCGGTATAGTTGGTCAGAAACTCCTTCGCTTTCTGCGGGTCTTCCTGATACAGTTTCAACGCTGCACTTTCTATTCCTTCCTGCGCATTGGCATACATATCTTCCAAGCTGTTTTGTACGGAACGCATATCGCCTACCATCAGCGAGTAACGCGGACGAATCATGTCTGCCACCCAGTTATAAATCCAGAAGGCCGAATCCCATGAGAACGTGACACAGTCGCCGTTACCTTCGGCATACGGAGCCGGAACACGGTCGGTATTACAGTAAACGGGAGTAAACACCGTCATGTTTGCATCGTCTAATCCGAACCACAATACACCGCCTACCATGTCGGGCATCGTAGAACGCATCTGCGAAACAAAAACAAAGCCACTCTGCTGAGTTGAGATAGGACGTTCGTTGAAATAGTCTTTACCATCGACCTTAAAAGTCAGCGGAGAAAGACGATAGGGCGTTTCAAAAGCTCCTGCCCCACAATCTTTTGTAATGTCAAGCGGCGTACCCTCGTAGTGGTCGCGCATGGCGTGCTGAATATCGCGTACAGACACCTTGCGGTCGGGCTTCACGTAAAGAGGCATCGGTTCTTTACTCTCGCCCTGAACGTAAGGCAGGTAAGTCTGTCCCGTTGATTTGCTGAACATGTTATAAAAACTCCATACACGGGCTTCGCAGAAACGAACGTTATCGAAAGTAAGAGGACAATAAGCATCCGCAAAGCTGAAATCGGTATTCTTTCCGGAGAAATAGCCTTTTTCACGGGCGAAAGAAACCACATCCGGAGCGTAGAGGCAGTTCTCTTTGTCGCTCATATTAAATTTATGGATACGGCTTTGGTTGGCGTGTGCAGCGATGCAATCGTCGGGGATGCGCACGGCTACCCATACGGCACCTTTCACTCCCGGTCCTTTACCAATCATTTCCATAATCCAAGCCTCATTAGGGTCGGCGATAGAGAAAGACTCGCCACTGCTGTAATAACCGTACTCTTTTACCAAATCGGTCATTACCTTGATGGCTTCTTTCGCCGTGCGAGAACGCTGAAGCGCCACGTATATCAGACTTCCGTAGTCCATGATACCCGTAGAATCTACCAATTCCGGACGTCCGCCGAACGTAGTTTCGCCGATAGTAACCTGAAACTCGTTCGTATTCCCTATCACGTTATACGTTTGTTTAGCCTCCTTGATTTGTCCCAAATACTTACCGGTATCCCACTCGTAGATGTCGCGCATCGCTCCCGCCGGATGAACGGCTGCCGGATAATGGCAAAGGAATCCGAACAATCCGTACGAATCGGCAGAATAAGACACGATTACCGAACCGTCGGCAGAGGCATTCTTGCCGACAATAAAATTAGTACAGGCCCAACTGCCCGTAACAAAGGCTGTCAAAAACAAGACAGCAAAAACTAATCTTCTCTTCATATATAAATTGGTTTATGTATTGTTTCTTTATTTTTTATGGGAAATATCTCTGACGGCGGCGAGCATGTAGACGCATCAGAAGCGATACGTGCGGCGGGTCTCGTTTCCGCAATAATCCGTCACCACCACTTCTGCCTGATGTGCCACTCCACGTTTCACACGTTCCGGGTCTTGGATAACCAACACGCCTTTCTTTAACCCGAACAAGACGAAATGTCCGTCAATATATACTTTATAAGAGGCAACCCCTGTTTCTGCATCGCCTACCTTAAAACGAATGTTTCGATTCGTGCGCCATCCTTGTATCCCTACCGGAGTTACCCGCGGAGCAACGGTATCGACCGCCACGGCAAAACGTCCCAACGAACGAACGCGGGCTTTCACCCACCCGTCGGAGTACGTTCCGCCCATCGATGCACGGCGTTTCCCTGCCTTTTGCACGATATAGTATTTCGAAGTGTCGGACACGGGGAGGTGACGCACACCGATAGACAAATCGCAATAATCGTGTAAAGGGGTATTGCCGGCATCCAGCACATAGTCTAACGAAACAGCTCCGCTGTCTCCCGTTACCGAAGTGCGAAGCTCAACATTATCGTAGATGTAACCTCGGGGAATCACCAGCTCCATTCCCGGTTCCTGAATCACGTTTGTCCGATTCCAATAAAGCATCTTGCTGTCAGCCTCCTGACAATATTCCGGTATCGGCTGCCGGCGTCCGCGCACGGTGAAACGGTAAGTCTTCCGATTGCCGAAGTTATCTTCCAATACGTAACGGAAATGATAATCGCGCTCCTCATCTATCGTTACGATACCTTTACTTTCACCGGTATGAAGCAGACGCAAGCGATTGCCGGGCAGCGTACGGGAACGCATAATCAGCCTCCGTGTACGTACCAGTTCATCGTAATCCGTAAAGCCGTTAATCATCCGGTTTTCGGCGGGTGCCACCGCATCGGTAGTGCTATTGAATACCTGAACAGAATCGACATAGAGTGTTACGGAATGTACACCATAAAAGTTGGAAGTACCGTCCATATAATCTTTTGCACTGATACCCGTATAGATTTCACCCCATGCGCTGACCGGCTGATTCAGTGAGGCTATCGGGACGAGTTTTTTACGCTGCGAACCGTTTACCACTCCTTTGCCTTCTACGGGATAAAAGCCGACAAGACTTGCCACCGGTGCTTTTTTATCTGAAAGATACCGCTTGAAGTAAGGCATGGGGTCGATATATTCGTCTGTATCCGTACGGCGAAGCTCCAAATGCAAATGCGGACCAGCCGACGAACCTTCGTTTCCGCTCAGCGCGATAACATCGCCCTGCTTTACGGGAAACTGTTCGGGCGTAAACGTCAGGCTGCAAGTAAAAGTCTCGTTAGCATATTGATAGTTGCGCAGATACTGCTGGATTTCCGGGGCAAAAGCCACAATATGCCCGTACACCGAAGTCAATCCGTTAGGATGAGCCACATAAATAGCCTGCCCATACCCTCCGTGGAATACGGCAATGCGTGAAACATACCCGTCTGCGATGCAGCGAATCGGTTTTCCGGTCACACCCTGTGTTTTTATATCCAGTCCGTTATGAAAATGATTGGGACGAAGTTCCCCGAAATTGGCACTCAGCAACAAAGGGAAATCAAATGGCGAACAAAAGTCGACCCGTACAGAATCTTGTGTCTGCATCGAGAGGGCTCCTCCTCCCACAAACACAAACATCAACTTTCGTACAGAAAATAGAACTTGCTTTAATTTCTTTCTCACTTCGTTTCGTCTTTCTTTGCATCTTTATCCGTCGAAGTATTTTCCTCGTCGCCTACCCCGTTCAGTCCTTCTTTGAAATTTTTCACACCCTTTCCCATACCTTTCATCAGTTCGGGAATCTTTTTACCGCCGAAAAGCAGCAATACCACCAACAGGATAATCAGAATTTCCTGTGTGCCCAAGCCTAAAAACAATAGTGTATTCATATCCGTTATCGTTGTTTTATCTTATCTATGGCAAAGATAATATAAAAAAGTGAGATACTGAGCAAATCACGGAAATATGATTGAAAGTTAATGATTTATGGGATTTTGGCGATTTGAGTGAGTGCCAACTGAAACCGGGAAAAAGCCAACTTGAACCGTAATTGCGTTACCAGCTCGTTACCTGAAATCGGAACGGGTAACGGAATGGAAAAGCCCGGCAAAACATGGCAGAAACTGCAATTATACAGGCAGTTGGTTAGGTTCGGGATGAAAAAGTCTTGCGGCAGGTTCGATTGCTTCGGTCTGCTGCGGTTTACATACAGGCAAACAGCTCTACACAAGGTAATTTTGCAAACATAAAAAGTATGAACTATGAGTAGAGCAACATTCAAGATTTTATTTTACCTGAAGCGCAACGCGCCGAAAAAGAACGGGCAGATACCGGTCATGTGCCGTATCACGGTGAACGGGAAAATCGCACAGTTCAGTTGCAAGCTGGACGTGGAGGAAAAGATGTGGAGCGTGGAAACCGGACGGCTGACCGGAAGGAGCAACGTGGCTCTGGAAGGCAACCGTATGCTGGACAAAATCCGCGTGGGTGTGAACAAGGCCTATCAGGACGTGTTCGACCGTGACACTTATGTCACGGCGGAGAAGGTGCGCAACGAGTACCTCGGCATGGGCATGAACCACAAGACGCTGCTTGCCGTGTTCCGGCAGCACAACGAGGACTATGCCAAATTAGTGGGCAAGATGAAGAGCCAACGCAGCTACTGGAAATACTGCGTGGTTTACAAGCACCTGTCGGAGTTCATCAAAACCCGGTACAAGGTGGAAGACATCGCCCTGAAAGAGCTTGCGCCCGCCTTCATCACGGACTTCGAGCTGTTTCTCCGCGTGGAGAAAGGGCATTGCACCAACACCGTGTGGTCGTACATGATGCCTTTCCGGAGTATCATCTTCACCGCCATCAACAACGGCTGGTTGCAGCGCGACCCGTTCTATGCCTACCACATCACGAAGGAGGAAACGAAACGCGGCTACCTGACGAAAGAGGAAATCACGCAGATGATAAATGGCACGTTCAAGAGGAAGAACTATGAACTGATACGCGACCTCTTCATCTTCTGCTGCTTCACCGGTTTGAGCTGGCGTGACATGGCGAACCTCACGGAAGAGAACCTGCAAGTTTCCTTCGACGGGCATCTGTGGATAAAGACGAGCCGCCAGAAAACGGGAGTGGAAACGAACATCCGCCTGCTGGATGTGGCGAAGCACATCATCGACAAATACAAAGGCGTTTCCAAGGACGGCAAACTGCTGCCTGTCCCATGCTATAACATCTGTAAATACGGCATCAAACAGGTAGCCAAACAATGCGGGATAAACAAAAACGTGACGTGGCATCAAAGCCGCCATAGCTATGCCACGACAATATGTCTTTCCAACGGCGTACCCATTGAAACGCTGTCGAAACTGATGGGACACACGAGCATCCGTTCGACCCAAATCTATGCGAAAATCACGGCTGAGAAGATGAGCCGGGACATGGAACTGCTCTCCCAAAAACTCGCCCCGATGGAACAGTTTATCTGCCAAGCCATTTAGAAGTTGAACCCGAAAACGAAAAGAAGCATGGAAACGAGAGGCATCATAACCATCGAAGGAAAGGCGGTAGTCCTGCCAGACGCCGAAGTGTGGATGACGACCGGGGAAATCGCAAGCCTGTTCTATGTGCGTGGCGTGACGGTGGAAGCCACCATACGGAAACTGAGAAAGGACGGCATCGCGGACGGCGGTTCATGCCGGCGCATACAGCTACAGGAAGCAAAAGGTTATACGGAGATTTACGGCATGGAAACGGTCATAGCCCTGTCGTTCCGGTTCGACACGGGGCAGGCGGCATTGTTCCGCAAATGGCTCGCCCGGACGGTGGCGCGTTCCAAGAAAGAGCCTACGGTGCTGTTCCTGCACCATCCGCATGGGGCATACTGCTGAACGGCACAGGCACGGTCTGAAATGAATATCGGGAGGCGGCACCCTACATGAAGGTGTCCGCCTCCCGATGTTTTTTACTTGCCACAAGCGTCAGTATGCCTTGCGGTAGTTACGTTCCAGCACCTTCTGGATGTCGCTCTCGCGGTAGAGCGTCTTGCCGCCGAACAGGAAATAGGGCAATATCCCCTCGTGGCGGTACTGCTGCAAGGTGCGCCGGCTCACGTGCAGCCTTCGCGCCAAGTCCCTGTCGGTGAGGTAACGCTCGCCGCCCATCGGGGGGATGTATCCGTCGGCGAGTCTGTCCGCCATTTTCAGGCTTCTCCGGACGGACTGCATGGCGTCGGCAAGTACGCCGCAGTCCTTTGTCAATACATTGTCATTCATCTTACATCGGATTTAGTGGCACACTTCAAGCGTCAGACGGACGGTTGTCCCGTTTCGGGACCGGGCAACAGCCGTTCCACATCCTCCGGCCTGTAATAGAACTTGCGTCCGATTTGGGAATACGCAATGCCGTGCCTGTCGCGCATGGCCTGCAAGGTCTTCGGGGTTATGCTCAGCATACGGCACACGTCCTCCGTGTCCATCCATTCGGCAAGGCGGCGGTCGCCGCCCTTTTCGGCAAGCGCCCTCACCCTGTCCTCCAATGCCTTCACTCCGGCAAGGAGCATATCGAAGGCGGTCTTCTCAATGATTACTATTTCCATTCTTTCAAAATTTTATCGGTTTCCCGCAAAGTTACACAGCCGTGGGCCGGAACCGACCGGGCAAGGAAACAGTGGCAGCTTGTGGCTCTTTTTATTGTGCCACATCAGGACATGAGGGAAACAGACGGCTTGGAATGTCGGTTTGGCGGTTTTCCATGATAAAAATGCCCGTTGAAGCCCCTGCAAGGCGGAAAATCCATAAAAATCTCACGTAAGTTACGGGTAAGTACCGTGCCCGCCCCTTTGGAATAGCCGAATTTTGCTCCCGACAAACTGATTCACTAACAATTAAAAGATTGAGGAATATGGAAATCATCACGATGGAAAGCGCCGCCTACAAGGACATCGTAGGGCGCATCGAGGAAATCGCCTCCCATGTGAGGAAGCAAGGCATGGAGGGACAGCGGAACGATACCGCCTGCCTTCTGGACAGCCGCGAAGTGATGCGCCTGCTCTGTGTCAGCCGCCGCACGCTGCAACGGCTGCGCGACGAGAAGCGCATCGGGTATGTAATCATCCGGGGCGACTGCCGCTACCCTCCGGAAGAAGTGGAACGCATCATCCGGGAGAATGCGGTCAAGACTTCACCGGAGAAGCCGGAGGAACTGAAACACAACTACCGGCTCCGCACGGGCGGAAAGGTGGGCAGGAAATGAAAGGAGGAACGGCTATGGAGTTTTTAGACAGACGCACTTTCGAGGACTGCATGAGGCAGGTGTTCAGCCGCCTCGACCGTCAGGAGGAGATGCTCTCCGCCATGCGCGGTGACGTGAATGAAAAGCCGCAGGGCACCGCCTTGTTGGAAGAGGACACGATGGACAACCAAGACGTGTGCATGCTGCTCCACGTGAGCAAACGCACCCTGCAACGCTACCGCAGCGACGGGTTGCTGCCCTACCGGATGCACCGCCACAAGACATATTACCGCAGGGCGGACGTGGAACTGTTCATCAGCACCCACATGCGGGAAATACTCCGTGACAGGGCTCAGGATAAGGCGGACAATACCAAAAGGAAATCAAACGACAAAAGAACGAACCGTAAAAATTAAACTGAAATGGAACAGAAAAAGAAAAACGAAAAAGACGTGCTGGTCGTCCGCGACGAGAAGACGGGCGAAATCAGCGTAGTAGCCGGGCTGGACAGCAAGGGCTATCCGAAGACGGCTCCGGCAAAGGCGGAACACTCGCAGGACTTCCTGCGCTTCGACCGCCACGGGGACATGGTGGACAACTTCTTCAGGAACTTCTACCGCCAGTGCAAGGAGCCGACACGCTTCGGCTTCTACCGGGTGGCGGCGGACATGGCGGATGCGGTGCTGCCGGTCATCAAGGATTTGCTGAAAGACCCTGCGGCAAACGCGGAAATGCTTGCGGCGCACAAGGTGGACACTTCGGAATACCGGAAGCAGGCGGAAATGGAGAATGTAAAACAAGAAAGCGACAATGAATCCCTTAAAAAGACAGAAGAAATGGAACAGAAAAAAGAAGAACAGAAACAGGAAGTGCAACAGCCTCAAACGGCTGAAGCGCAAGATGAGCAGCAACCGCAGAAACAGGAGAAGCCGAACCTGATAGCGGACGACCAAGTGGACTGGAATGAGCTGCTCAAATGCGGCATCGACAAGGAAAGCTTTCAGAAAAGGATTTGAAAGCCCTGATGAACTACGGCAAGACGGGACTGGTGACGGTGAAGCCGACCCTCGGCTATGAGACGTATCAACTGCAAGCCCGCCTCTCATTCCAAAAAATGGAGGACGGCAAACTGAAACTGACACCCCATTTTATCCGTAACGAGCCGCGCCTTGACATCCCCCACAACGGCTACACCTTCACGGACGAGGACAAGAAGAACCTTAAACGCACGGGCAATTTAGGCAAGGTGGTGGATGTGGCGGACACGAGAACCGGGGAAATGCGCCAGTCGTATATCAGCATCGACCGCCTGACGAATGAAATCGTGGACGTGCCTGCCGACAAGGTGCGCATCCCCTATCAAATCGGACAGACCGGCTTGACAAAGGAAGAAATGGACATCCTGCGTGCCGGACTTGCCCTGCCCAAAGAAGTGACATTATCCAACGGGCGCAAATTTCAGGCATTACTTCAGGTGAGCGCCGAAAAACGCGATGTGGAGTTCGTGCCGGGGCAGCGACGTCAGCAGCAGTCGCAGCGTCAAAGCAAGCAGCAGGACAATCCCGATGCACAGGGGCAGACGCAGGAAAACGGCGAAAGGCAACGGCGCAACCGCTCGTGGACGAACGAGGACGGCAGCATCCGCCCGATAAGCAAATGGAAAGACGACCTGTTCAACGAACAGCAAATCGCCGACTACGTGGCAGGCAAGACGGTGGTGCTTGCCAACGCAAAGGACGACCAAGGGCAGCCCTGCACGAAGTACCTGAAATTCAGCCATGAGAAAGGGCGTCCGCTGACCTACTCGCAGAATCCCGACCTCGCGCAGACCGTCGCCCCGTCGAACGAGAGCAGGACGCAGCTTGCCGTGAACAACGAGGGCAAGACCAACGAGGCCACCAAGCACGTGAAGGAGCCGCTGCAGCAGGGTCAGACCGCACCGAAGGACGAAACCCAGCAGAAACGGCAGACAAGAAAATCCAAAGGTGTGAAGGTGTCCTGATTGCCGCCACTAAATCCATCCGACAATAATCAACGGATTGAAACGGGGAGCATACATCGCCCTGTACCGCATATCCCACGGACAAGGCCGTGCCCCGTTTCATTTCCACCCGAAAAGAAACAAGTATCAACAGATTAGACAGAAAAAGACATGATTACCATATTGGCAGAAAAACCGAGCGTCGCCCGTGAGATAGCACGGATTGTCGGCGCAATGAAGAAAGAAGAAGGGTATTTCACCGGAAACGGCTACCACGTGACATGGGCATTGGGGCATCTGGTACAGCTCGTCCTACCCGACGGGTACGGCATCAAGGGCTTCCGGCGCGACAGCCTGCCCGTCATCCCCGAAAGGTTCGAGCTTGTTCCCCGTCAGGTGAAGACGGACAAGGGCTACAAGGCGGACGCAGCGGCGGTGAAGCAGATTAAGGTGATAACCAAGCTGTGGAACGAGAGCGACAGTATTATCGTAGCAACCGACTGCGCCCGTGAAGGAGAATTGATATTCCGTTACCTCTATGCCTATACCGGCTGTACCTTGCCCTTTCAAAGACTGTGGATAAGCTCGCTGACCGATGCCGCCATCCGCAAGGGACTGAAGGAACTGAAGGACGGTCACGAGTACGACAACCTCTACCAAGCCGCCAAAGCCCGCAGCGAAGCCGACTGGCTGGTGGGCATCAACGGCACGCAGGCATTGACCGTCGCCGCCGGACGGGGCACGTATTCCGTAGGGCGTGTGCAGACACCCACGCTGGCGATGGTCTGCAAGCGTTTCTGGGAGAACAAGCGTTTCACGCCCGAACCGGTACACCAGCTTCATTTTACCGTACCGTCGGTGAGCGCAAGTGAAGTGGTAAAGTTCGCCTCGGTGGAGAAATGGAAAGACAAGGAGGATGCCACCGCATTATATAATAAGGTAAAGGCACAAATGTGCGCCACCGTCGTGAAAACCGAAAAAAAGGAAAAGGTGGAGAACCCTCCGCTGCTGTACGACCTGACCACACTCCAGAAGGAAGCGAACACGAAGCACGGCTTCACGGCGGAACAGACGCTCGACCTCGTGCAGAAGCTCTATGAGGCGAAGCTCGTCACCTATCCGAGAACGTCGAGCCGCTACATCCCGGAGGACGTGTTTGACGAAGTGCCTGCGCTGTTCGACCGTCTGGCAGGTCATTCGTCCTTTACGGAAAAGATTGCAGATATGGGCGAACTGAACCGCCGCAGCGTGGACGCCTCGAAAGTGACCGACCACCATGCGCTGTTGGTGACCCCGAACCGTCCGCTGGCTCTTTACAAGAACGAACAGCTCATCTACGACATGATTGTGGGGCGCATGATTGAGGCATTTTCCCCGGAGTGCATCAAGGACACGACCACCGTCCGTGCGGAGTGCGAAGGCGTGGCGTTTGAAACCAAAGGGTGTATCGTCCGCAAGGCGGGCTGGCGTTCGGTCTATGGCGAGGACAGGGAGGACACCGTACTGCCCGACTGGAAGGAGGGCGACACGCTGTCGATGAACGGCTGCACGATGAGTTCGGGCATGACCCGTCCGAAGCCGCTGCACACGGAAAGCACCCTGCTGGCGGCAATGGAGACCGCCGGGCGCGAGGGTGTGGAGGACGAGGAAGCGCGGCAGGCGTTGAAGGACTGCGGCATCGGCACGCCCGCCACCCGTGCCGCCATCATCGAGACCCTGCTCCGGCGCGAATACATGGTGCGCGTGAAGAAATCGCTCGTGCCGACGGAGAAAGGGCTTGCCCTGTATTCCATCGTGAAGGGCATGGACATCGCCGATGTGGAAATGACCGGGCGTTGGGAGTCGGAACTGGCGGAGATAGAAAAAGGCAGGACGCCGCACGAGGCTTTCCTGCGCGACATCGAGGGCTACACCCGCAAGATAACCACCGAACTGCTCGCCTGCGACAAAATCTTTGGTCACAAGGCATCGGGCTGCGCCTGCCCCAAGTGCGGCACGGGCACGATGCAGTTCTACGGCAAGGTGGTACGCTGCGACAACCCGGACTGCGCCCTGCCGGTGTTCCGCCAGATGGCGGGCCGGACGCTCACCGATGCGGAAATGAATGATTTGCTGGCCAAAGGGAAGACGGGCGTCCTCGGCGGCTTCAAGAGCAAACAGGGCAGGCCATTCAGCGCGGCGGTTGCTTTCGATGCGGATTTCAACACGAAATTCATCTTTCCCGAAGCCAAAGGCACAAGAAAGAGTACAAACATGAAAGGAAGAAGAAAATAAATGCGTAATTTTGCCACTGATTCATGTAATAATCTGTTTCAACTCGTTGATACTCGTTATTTACATGGATTTAGTGGCGGCACTCGGAGGGATACCGGGTGCCTTTTTTCTTCTTTTCCAATTCCATTTCCAATAATTTTTACCACTAAATCCATCAGAAAATGAAACAGAACAAGAAAACCGTTCCGGCGGAACTGTCCTACTACGGGCTGTACCTGCTGGACTACCTGAGAAAATACCATCCCGACAAAGCATCGGATACCGGTTTCATTGCCGGACGCGAAGAAGCCGCCACCGCCACCTTCGAGAAGGAAAGGCTGGCGGGCGGCACGGTGGAAACGGCCCACGAGGAAGCCATGCGCGTCCTGCTGCGGGGGCTGCACTTCTCGCCCTACGCCCTGCTGCGCGAGGTCGTGGAGAGGGAGTTCGCCGACGAGGTGGCGGAACAGGAGCGTGAACCGTTCTGCCGCAGGCTCTACCCCCCACCCGAACAACCTGTTTGCCGGTTACGACACGTCGGATGACACCTTCGCCCTGTCACCCGCGCATGACCTGCTCTACACGGAGCTGGTCGGAACCGTCATGCTTTATCTGGAGGAAGGTCATGGCGTTCAATAGGAAACAGAAACTGAGGGACAACATCGAGGCGGTACGCACGGCGTTCACGCTTGACCGGGAACGGCGCACCCCGACGGAAAGGGAACGTGCGCTGCTGGAGCGGTACTGCGGCTTCGGAGGGCTGAAGTGCATCCTGAACCCGGCAAAGGAACTGGCGGATGCCGTGCATTGGGTGAAGTCCGACCTCGAACTGTTCGCCCCGACGGTGGAACTGCACCGTATCATCCGGGAGAACAGCCGGGACGAAACGGAGTACAAGCGGTATGTGGACTCGCTGAAAGCCTCGGTGCTGACGGCGTTCTACACGCCGCAAGCCATCACGGACACCATCGTGGACGTGCTCCACGACAAGAAGGTGCGCCCGAAGCTCGTGCTGGAGCCGTCGGCGGGCATGGGCGCGTTCATCGCCCCGGTACTGTCGGACAATCCGCAGGCGGAGGTCATGGCTTTCGAGAAAGACCTGCTGACGGGCAAGATGCTCGGACACCTGTACCCGCAGCAGAAGATACGCACGGAAGGCTTCGAGAAGATAGAAAAGCCGTTCCTGAACCGTTTTGACCTTGCGGTTTCCAACATCCCTTTCGGGGATATAGCGGTGTTCGACCCGGAATACACCAATGGCTCGGTATTCAAAAAGATAGCGGCAAGGAAGGTGCATACCTATTTCTTTCTGAAAGGGCTGGACGCGGTGCGTGACGGCGGTATCGTGGCATTCATCACCTCGCAGGGCGTGCTGGACACGGAGGGTAACGGCGGCACACGCTACATGATGATGAGAAAGGCGGATCTGGTGTCCGCCATCCGCCTGCCGAACAACCTGTTCACGGACAATGCCAACACGGAGGTGGGGTGCGACCTGATTATCCTGCAAAAGAACGAAGGCAAGGAGGAACTTTCCGAAGAGGACAAGAGGTTGGGCGATGTCGTAAAGAACAACCATACGGGAATTTCCACCAACGGGTATTTTTTCGACCACCCGGAATACATCATCCATACCGACGCGAAAAGGGATACCGACCCCTACGGCAAACCCGCTATGGTCTATACGCACAGCGGCGGCGTGGAGGGTATCGCCACGGACTTGTACCGGATATTGTCGGCGGACCTGTCGGCACGGCTGGACTTGGAACGCTACAATGGTGTCAAGGGGGAAAGGCAGGAACCCCGGCAGGCAATTGTCGTACAGCCTGCACAGGCGGAGGCGAAAAAAGGAAATGACATCAGGCAGGTTGCCGGGCAAGAAGCGGAGTTGAAAAGAGAAAATAACATCAAAACTGCTGCCGGGCAGGGTACAGAGGTGAAAAAAGAAAATGCCCTGACGGATACGGGTGAACAGACGGAGACGAAAAGAGAAGGGAATCCGGTACAGCCGATGAGAGCCGTAGCGCAGGGAGCGGAAACGAAGCGGTCCGAGGCTCCTGTAATGGACCTGTACGACCTGTTCGGCTACACGCAGGAGGAGCGCAGATTGGCGGAACGGGGACTGAAACCGGAGAGGAAGAAAGGAGCGAAGTCCAAACGCCGGAAGCCGGTGCAACCGTCATTGTTCCCGATGCCTGCTGACGGGCAGCGGGTAACGGCGGAAAAAGAAAATGAAGCGGCAAGAGGCAGAAGCGCGGAAACGGCTCCTGCCATCAGCCCCGAAGAGGTACGGGAGATGGAGGAAATCATCCGTCAAGAGGCGAGCGGAATGCCGGAAAGCCGGCACGAAGAGCCAATACCCATGCACGGAAATCCTGAAGGCGCTACCGCCCCAGCCGAAGACGATGACCCGGAGGATGCCGTTTACCGCAGTCTGGACTGGGAAACGAACCCTCCCATCAACGGATTCTATGAGATGATGATGTCACTCACACCCGAAAGGCGTGCCGAACTGCGCCGGATGGGAAAGGAAAAAATGGATGCCAATGCCGCCAAGCAAACGGCAGGGCTGTCGGATACGAAGAAAAGGTACAGGCGAGGGAAACGGAACAATCCTCGTCCGTGCGCCCGGTCTATCCGGTAGAGAACGGCTTTGAGGCAGAGGGAAGAAGACGGATTGAGCGTGTGGAAAGGGAGATGCGGGAGGAGGAAGCAGCCCTGACACCGGAAGAACGGCAGCGCAGGAAGGAGGAAGCGATGATGCCCCGTCCGTTCAAGGGCATTATGGAGCCGCACCTGAAGGAAGGCTCGCTGGTATGGGAACATACCGGCGGCGTCCGCTTCCAAATCGGGGTGCTGAAGGATGTCACCAAGTACGGGGCGACCTTCCAGCCGCTCGACATGGAGGGGATGCAGGCGCAGAAGGCACAGCTCTACATCGACCTGCGCAACACCTACGAGCGGCTCTACGCCCACGAGGCGGAGAACCACGAGGAAAACGCCCTGCTGCGCCGCAACCTGAACACCTACTATGACGAGTTTGTCATGCGCTACGGCAACCTGAACGCCAAGCACAACGCCAAGCTCATCCTGATGGACGCTTCGGGGCGCAACATGCTCTCGCTGGAGCGCGGCGAGAACGGGCAGTTCGTCAAGGCGGACATCTTCGACCATCCCGTTTCCTTCTCGCAGGAAACGCTTGCCGGAGTGGAGTCGCCCGAAGAAGCCCTGTCCGCCTCGCTCAACCGGTACGGCGGCGTGAACCTGCCCTACATGGAATCCCTTTGCGACCTGCCGCAGACAGAGATACTCGAAGCCCTGAAAGGCAGGGTGTTCTACAATCCGCTGGCGGATGGTTACGAGATAGCCGACCGCTTCATCGCAGGGAACGTGGTGCAGAAGACCGCCGACGTGGAAGACTGGATAAAGGAAAATGAAGGGCACGGGATGCTGCCGCAGGCGCAGGAGTCATTAGCGGCATTGCGCGAAAGCATACCCGAACAAATACCGTTTGAGGATTTGGACTTCAACTTCGGGGAGCGTTGGATACCCACGGGCGTGTATGCCGCCTACATGAGCCGCCTGTTCGACACGGAGGTGCGGATAACCTATTCGGAAAACATCGACGAGTATGCGGTGGCGTGCAGCCACAAGACAATGAAAATCACGGACGAGTTTCTGGTGAAGGGCTATTACCGCCACTACGACGGCATGAACCTGCTGAAGCACGCCCTGCACAACACCTGCCCGGACATGATGAAAAGCATCGGCAAGGACGAGCACGGCAACGACATCAAGGTGCGCGACAGCGAGGGCATACAGCTCGCCAACGCGAAGATTGATGAAATCCGGAACGGCTTCACGGAGTGGCTGGAGGAACAGTCGCCGGAGTTCAAGAAGCGGCTGACGGACATGTACAACAACAAGTTCAACTGCTTCGTGCGCCCGAAGTACGACGGCTCGCACCAGAAGTTCCCGGACTTGGACCTGAAAAGCCTCGGCATCAAGGACCTGTATGTAAGCCAGAAGGATTGCGTATGGATGCTGAAAATGAACGGTGGCGGCATCGTGGATAACGAGGTGGGCACTGGTAAGACGCTGACCATGTGCGTAGCTTCCTACGAGATGAAGCGTCTGGGCCTGGCGCACAAGCCGATGATTATCGGGCTGAAAGCCAACGTGCGCGAGATTGCCGAGACCTACCGCAAGGCTTATCCCAACGCGAAAATACTCTACGCCTCGGAAAAAGACTTTACGGCAGCCAACCGGGTGCGCTTCTTCAACGACATCAAGAACAACGACTGGGATTGCATCATCATGTCGCACGACCAGTTCGGCAAGATACCGCAGTCGCCGGAGTTGCAACAGCGCATCTTGCAGGCGGAGCTGGACTCGGTGGAGGAAAACCTCGAAGTGCTGCGTCAGCAGGGCAAGGACGTGTCACGCGCCATGCTGAGGGGATTGGAGAAAAGGAAAATCAACCTTCAGGCGAAGCTCGAAAAGGTGGAATATGCCATTAAGACAAGGACGGACGACGTGGCGGACTTCAAGCAGATGGGCATCGACCACCTGTTCATCGACGAGAGCCACCAGTTCAAGAATGCCCCATTTACCACCCGTCACGACCGTGTGGCGGGGCTGGGCAACTCCGAAGGAAGCCAGAAGGCGCTGAACCTGCTGTTCGCCATCCGCACCATACAGGAGCGGACAGGCAGGGATTTGGGGGCGACGTTCCTCTCGGGCACGACCATCAGCAACTCGCTGACGGAGCTGTACCTGCTGTTCAAGTACCTGCGCCCGAAGGCGCTGGAGAAGCAGGACATCCGCTGCTTCGACGCATGGGCGGCGATCTTCGCCAAGAAAACGACGGACTTCGAGTTCAACGTGACGAACAACATCGTGCAGAAGGAACGCTTCCGCTACTTCATCAAGGTGCCGGAGCTGGCGGCGTTCTACAACGAGATAACCGACTACCGCACGGCGGAGGACGTGGGCGTGGACCGTCCGAAGAAGAACGAGATACTGCACCACATACCGCCCACGCCCGACCAAGAGGTGTTTATCGGGAAGCTGATGCAGTTCGCCAAGTCGGGCGACGCGACGATATTGGGCAGACCGCCACTCTCGGAAACGGAGGAGAAGGCGAAGATGCTCATCGCCACGGACTACGCACGGAAAATGGCGCTGGATATGCGCATGATAGACCCGGCGTATGAGGACCACCCCGACAACAAGGCGAGCCATTGCGCCAAGATGATAGCGGAGTATTACCGCAGGTATGACGCGCACAAAGGGACACAGTTCGTCTTTTCGGATTTGGGCACGTACCAGCCCGGTGGCGGCTGGAGCGTCTATACCGAAATCAAGCGCAAGCTGGTGGAGGACTACGGCATACCCGCCCACGAAATCCGATTCATTCAGGAGTGCAAGAACGAGAAGGCACGGAAGGCGGTGATAGAGGCGATGAACGAGGGTCAGGTGCGTGTGCTGTTCGGCTCGACGAGTATGCTCGGCACAGGCGTGAACGCCCAGCGCAGGGCGGTCGCCATCCATCATTTAGATTGTCCCTGGCGCCCATCCGACCTCCAACAGCGTGACGGACGGGCTGTAAGAAAAGGCAACGAGATTGCCAAGCTGTATGCGGACAACAAGGTGGATGTCATTATCTACGCCGTGGAGAAGTCGCTGGACAGCTACAAGTTCAACCTGCTGCATTGCAAGCAGACGTTCATTTTGCAGTTGAAATCCGGCGCGATGGGCGCACGAACCATCGACGAGGGGGCGATGGACGAGAAGTCGGGCATGAACTTCTCGGAGTACATGGCGATACTCTCCGGCAACACGGACTTGCTGGACAAGGCGAAGCTCGAAAAGAAGATCGCCTCGCTGGAGGGCGAACGCAAGTCGTTCAACAAGGGCAAGCGCGATTCGGAGTTGAAATTGGAGAGCAAGACCTCGGCGCTTAGGAACAACCAAGCGGTCATTGCCGGCATGACGGAGGACTGGGAGAAGTTCACCGCCGCCGTACAGACTGACAAGGAGGGCAACCGGCTCAATCCCATCAAGATTGACGGGCTGGACACCACCGACGAGAAGGCCATCGGCAAGCGGTTGCAGGAGATAGCTAAGAACGCCACGACGGGCGGTCAGCCCAAACGCATCGGCGAGCTGTACGGCTTCCCCGTCAAGGTGGTGAGCGAGCGGACACTCAGCGAGGGGCTGGAGTTCACCGACAACCGCTTTTTCGTGGAAGGGAACTACAAGTACACCTACAACAACGGGCATCTCTGCCGCTGTCGAAGGAGGAAGGTGTGCAGCTTGTCGGCGGCAGGGCTTATCTGCCGGAAGAGAGCTTCGTGCTTGCGGAGTTCTTCGACCGCTATGTGAAGATGGCGTTCATCGATTACTCCGCCATAAAGGGCTACACGCCCCGGAAAGAGGAGGACAGCCGTCCGCCGCTGCCCGCCGGCTATCTGGAAAAGCTCCGTCAGGTGCGATACAGCGACCACACGGTGAGGGTATATACCGGTTACTTCCGGGATTTTCAGGAGCATTTCAGGGAACGGGAGGTAAAGGCCATCACGTCCGATGAGATAAACGGCTACCTGCTGTATCTCATCCGTGAGCGGAACATATCCTCGTGCCAGCAGAACCAGCGCATCAACGCCATCAAGTTCTACTACGAGAAAGTGCTCGGCCAGGAACGGCGGTGCTACAAGGTGAACCGTGCCAAGCGCGAGAAGACCCTGCCCGACGTGCTGAGCAAGGAGGAAATCAAGCGGATACTCGATGTGGCAGCGAAAGACCTGCGCTTCTTCTGCATGTTCTCCATCCTCTACTCCGCCGGCCTGCGCATCAGCGAGCTGCTGGAACTGAAGCCCGGCGAC